>Ga0208085_1000132_pt1 | contig 27681 bp, 25 predicted proteins | sample LakMenEpi21Jun10_FD_150721 | JGI IMG/M metagenome (GOLD analysis project Ga0208085, IMG submission 150721) | Freshwater microbial communities from Lake Mendota, WI - 21JUN2010 deep hole epilimnion (SPAdes) | ecosystem: Environmental > Aquatic > Freshwater > Lentic | place: Lake Mendota, Madison...
CGACACACCGTGAACAGCACCCCCTTGGACTCCTCCACCGGCCAAAGCCCCGCTGAAGACGTGCCCCCAGTGGTCTCTGCCACCGGCAGCATTGTGCTTGGGCGATCGGCCAAATTCGCCGATCCAAATCACCAAAGTGTCGTCGAGCATTCCTCGTTGCACAAGATCTTCGAGCAAAGCCGAATAGGCTTGATCCATCGGCGGCATCAGAACGGTTTTAAGTCGTTCGGCGTTCTTGGCATGGGTGTCCCAAGCCGGCGCGTTGTCCGGGTCGTCTTGCCCTCGGGTCCAATTGACTTGGACCAACGAAACCCCCGATTCGACGAGTCTGCGCGCAAGGAGCACGCTTTGTCCGAATCGATTTCGACCGTAACGATCGCGCGTCGCGTCGGACTCCTGTTCGATGGCAAACGCGTTTTGGGTTTCCTTAGTTCGGATCAGCTCGATGGCCTTGTTCTGCCAAGTGCTCCAGCGTTGAAGCGAGGGATCTTTTTGAATCTTGTCGAGCGAACGATTGAGTTGTTCGAGAAACCCGCGCCGTTGGCCGAAGTGTTCGATCGTCAAATCGGCCGGCAGAGCAATGTCGGGAATTTTGAAATCCTTGGCGTTCGGGTCGCAGCGAACCAGCCAAGGATCGGCATGACTTCCGAGCCAACCCGAATCCTGACCGGGCCAGAGCAAACGGCCTGTGTTCCAGATTTCCTCGGGCAATCGGATCGCGCCGGGCAAGGCTCCGGAATCACCTTTAAGGTGTCGCACGACGGCGGCCATGCAAGGCCAATCATTGGGTGGTCCCGGCAAGGAGTTTTCTGCGTTCTTCGGGGAGTGAGGATTGCCCGTGAGCATCCAATACCCGCTTGCCGAGTGCGCATTGTCGTCGGTGGCCATCGCGCGGAGAACAGCGATATGATTGGTGAGCTTGGCCGTCATCGGCATCAGCTCCCCGACCTGAAGCCCAGGAGTGGCCGTCGAGATCGGCTTGAAATCGCCCCGGATCTCGGCCGGTGCGTCGGGCTTAGGATCCCAAGTTTCGTGCTGAGGTGGACCGCCGAGCATGAACAGCATGATACAGCGTTTGGCTTTGCCGAACGAACCAGCAATTCCCCGGGATTCAAGAGCTTGGGCAAGCCCCAGGTTATCGATCGCCGAGGATCCAGCAGCAAGCCCAAGACCACCTAGAGATCCGATGCGCAACCACTCTCGACGGCAAAGCCCAACTCGATGGTTGGAGGTTGCCGCACCCGAGCGTTGTAGCGAGTGGAATTGGATCATGGTCAGGAGCAGCCAGGGAGGGAAGGTCGCCGTCAGGGGAGGTCGCCGTCGTCGAGGAGGATTTCTGGATCGACCACTACCGAAGACCCATTGGGTGCAAGTATAGCTTGCTAATCGGACTGAAACAAACAGGGCAGGGCGATTCGAATTTGGAATTGGGCCGGTAAAGAGCAAGAAGCGTTTAATTCAATCGCTTGGGGGCCGTAGGCAGATCGATCCGGTGTTCCGAACCGTGCTTGCGTCCGACTTGCTCAGCGGCCGGGTCGCGGAAATCTCTCAGTCTTCGTCGGGTCGAGACAAGCCGGATACCGCATTCGGCAAAGAGCCAATCGCTTGAGCGTTCGTGGACCAGCAAGGATCGTTTTTGCATCAGGGCTTGGGAGGTAACCTCTGTTGTCGGGGCGTCTTGGTCCTGTTGCGGGTCGCCGTAGGAGGTCGATTTCGGGAGCGACGTGACATAACCTTCGGCGTACGAGGCCCCGCTGCCGCGCGAGTATCCGCCGTAGAGAATTTTCGCGGCCGAGGCGATGGTCAAAAGCAGTTCGCGAAACAACTGGACTGAATTTTCGACATCGGTTCGAGGCCCGTAAAAAAAGAAGATGGTGCGGTGCCCTTTGCGGCCCGAATACCACTGGACCATCGGGAATATATGTTCAGCGACGTAGGTCGCCAGGACCTTCTCCCAGATGAGCGACTTGGAGCCGTTGACTGGGCATGCGACGCGAGCGTACATGGTCGAATCGACCGCTTCATCGCTCGCGAGGTCCTCGCGAGAAAGATTGTGGCGGAGCAAGAGACTTTGCATCATCCGCAGCGCGTTCTCCCGTTCGCTCTCGGTAGAAGCCTGATTGCGTGCTGTGTTATCGATGGCTCGCAGCCGCTGAATGATCTTCTCGAACTCCGATTGGGTCAGGTCCCCGGCGTGCCGAACTTCGGTCACACCTGCACCGAGCCTTGCACTGCAAACGGCGGTGTCCGTCGCTCGCCAGCAACGCACGACCCTGTAAACTCCATCATCGTCACAAGGATCCCAGGTATCGAATAGTACCCCATCGCAGATCGTGCATAGGTGGCTTCTGCGTCCGAACTGGTCTTGGCAAAGCACCAGAGTGATTCCGGACTCGAAATCGTAGCGTTCTAGCGGAATCGCAAGTGGGCTGATCGGTTGTTCTTTCCAGCCGAGTTCTTCGAGATAGGGCGTATAGACCGATCGGGGGACACCATCGCGTGGTGTGCTGCCGTAGCGTTCGGTGAGCGTCTTGTAGACATCTCGATAAGCCAGACCTGTGGCGATCGCGATCGAGCGAGTGACACAATCTCCGGTGATACCGACATAGCCGCTCGTGGCTCGGCCACCATCATCCCATTGGAATTTACCAATCCGCGTCATGCAGCGATCCTTTCTTGACGACAATCGCTCTGAATTTGAAGTTTCCGTCGATCACCCGCGACCAGCGAGTCCCTCGTCTGCATCGCTTGGTTCTGGCCCCCCGGCTTGCCCGTGCCCGTGCCCGTAATCGCAAGCGTAATCGTGCCCGTGCCGGTACCCGTGCTCATAATCGACAGGGCAATTGTACCCGCCCGATGGTTCCGAGACACCATCAAATTCCATTGCCACCCGAGTCAACTGAGAGACGACCCGTACGAGTTGTGATTTGAGATCGATCCAAGCCAAGTTGAACACAGCCGAAAATCGGTTCCGTCACGATTGCCTTGATTCGATGACGAGCACAAGCCCCGTTGAACCGAGCACGAGTCCGATAACGCTTGCGTTGACCTGTTACCGAAGCGTTGTCGCGATTTGGGAGCATCAATCGCTTCGATCCGAATCTTGAGAGGTTTCCTGTTCACAAGGACAGTGATCGTATCTCCGAAAGATATACCAAACACGAGGATAATCCATGGTATGCGATCTAATGGTCTTTTGCCCCAACGGGGCGCTAGGTGATAGCCCAGGGCAACGCCCTGGGTTCGATGGGCCCGAATCATACCAAGCCCTGAAAGGGCGGAACCCAACGGTGCGGAAATCAATGCGCTGATATACCCAGGGCGGCGCTTCGCTCTGCCCTGGGCTATCTCATTTTGCCCCTTTGGGGCGGGGACATCACAACCTTATCGTGTGGGGACTGTCCCCGGTTTCTCGCCATCAGCAAAAATGCGAGTGGCGTGCATCTCATGGATATAAGTTCTATCTGCGTTTTTTAATTCGCGACATCACCCTGTCCAGTGTTTTGTCATCGCACGCTGCTAGTGCGGTGAACACTTCGGGTCGCTCTTGGAACCGCTTTCGAACAACCTCTGGTACCTTTTCGGCAAGGACCAGTAACTCTTGTTCATCGGCATGGAGTTCCATAGCGAGTTTGTGGATCAGTTTTTCCGAGGGACTGTGTCCGTCTTCTAGCTTATGATTCTCGATTTTGGAAAGGTAGGTGAATCCTACTCCCACCCTTCCAGCGAGATCTCGCAATGTCATCTGCTTTGCTTGCCGTAATTCTCGAATTCGACGTCCGAATTGCATGGCTTTGACTCTCTAACATGCTTGCTTGTGGGCCCTTACTAGGGTAGCATGTTGCACTTGCCAGTCAACAGTCTGGATATCAACATTGCACAGCGGAACGCCACATATGCTGGGACTACAACTCCGAGAGGAATTTCGAGGGAAACGCCTGAAGGGTACGACGGTTGATTTCAAAAACCAGTCGGGAACAGGCGCCTTGGATGTTTCTGCTACGGACTTTCTTAAAATCACCTATCCCTCCCATGATCTACTGAAGGCCATTGAATCCACTGGTCCGCAGCAATCTCGCCCCGTAGTCCTGCTTGGCTCACGAGGTCAAGGCAAATCGCACTTGATGGCTGCACTCTACCATCTATGCAGCGACCCAGCGGCTGGCTCTGCTTGGCTGAACGAATGGTCAACTTTGCTGAAAGACGAGCTAGTTGGAAAGCTACAGTTGCGGAGTGACTGTGTCGTCATTGCAGAAAGCCTTCACCTGCATCGATACAAGTATCTTTGGGATATCCTGTTTCAGCTTCACCCCAAGGGGCAATGGTACGAAGCCAAATGGTCGGGAATGGGCGACAAGAAAACCGATGTGCCCAGCTACGACCTCATGCTGGAGATGTTCACCGCCAAGCCCACGATGCTGATTCTCGACGAGTTTCAGACATGGTACGAAGGGCTGACGAACACCAAGCAGTTCCCGTGGCGAAACTGGGCGTTTAATTTCATTCAGATCCTGTCCGAGATCGCTCAGAACGAACCATCCAAACTCTGCCTTGTGACCTCTGTTCGTGACGGAGGCTCCGATGCCTATCAGCAGATCCGCCGTGTGAATCCTGTGGATGTTGATTTCAAAGGTCCATATGCAAAACGTGATCGCCAACGCCTGCTGCTCTACCGTATTTTTGAGAATCGAATGCAACTGCCAGAGGCAGATATCGCCGAGGCAGTTCGCACGCACGTCGATGAGTACCACAGACTGCTGAAAATCCCAGCACAGGACCAGGATAAATCATCCACGGGCTTCGTGGAAGCCTTCCCGTTCGCTCCGCATCTTTTGAAATTGCTCGACGATCAGGTGTTGATCGCTACGGATGCACAGGAGACCCGTGACCTCATTAAGATCTTGGTGGATCTCTTCAAGACACACGATCCAAAAGATCCAATTATCACCGCCGCGGACTTCTCTCTGACCGATGAGAAGAGCGGAGTAGCATCTCTGCTCGACTCCGTCGCTAACCAATTGCACAAAGATCTTCGGGAAAAAGCCCTTCGAAACTATGAGGCTGTCACCGAGGCGGTAAAGGGTGCAGCCAATGTCCTACCCCATGCTGAGAAAATCATCAGTGCTCTGTGGCTACGCTCGCTGTCTGTCGATCAGATGGCAGGTGCCGAGCCCTACGAACTACAGATTGACATTACTCGTGACAAGTCTGTAGACGACAACCGATTCGAGATCGAATTGGCGACAATCGTTGACAATAGCTTCAACATTCACCGTGTCGGCACCCGGCTCGTATTCAAACGTGAGGAGAACGCCCGATCCAAGCTGCTTGCCCATGCGAAGAATGACAAGCTCTTCCAGAACGGCGAAGACGTTGACCACCTTGCCAAGGTCATTCGCAGTGTGATCGGCGGCTCTGAAGAGGTTTCAGCTAAGTATCGTGTCATTGTTCTGCGAAAAAAATGGCACAGTGATCCGTGGTCTGAGGTAGATGAAAAGGAACAGCCAAAGAACTGGTCTGACACTCGGTTGCCCATCGTTGTGGTCCCAGACTACCCCGAAAAACTTGCGGGGTTACTTGGTAAATGGCTGAAGGACCATATGCAAGAAGGTCGGAATACCGTCAGATTCCTGCTGCCTCAAAAAGGATTGGGCGGAATCTACTACGACCGTGAACTCCTCGTGCTTGCCAGAGCGGTCTACCTCGCCGGAAAGTGGAAAGCGACCGAGAAGGTTTACGGGGAACTTGAGCGTTCTTTCCAGAAGGATGAGCTGCTGCCGAAGCTCAAGGGACGCTTTGATCGTCTCGCTGTACTCAATCAGTGGAATTACGCTGATCCGGACAAATGTCAATTTGAAGAAGCCAAGATCGACGCTCAGGGGGAAAAGATTCCTGAAGAAGTGAATCGGATCATACGGGAAGAGGTGTTTATTCCCGAGGAATTCGAGGAGTACGTCTTGAAGCTCGCCCAAGCATCGGAATCTGTGGGGAAGCTGATTAAGGACTTACGAGAGCCTCGACCGGGAGGGAATCCCTGCATTCCTTGGCTTGGCGAAATCGCCGTCAAGGAAAAGGTGATTCGCATGTGTGCCGAGGGGCAAATCGCCATCAACGTCCGTGGCATGGAGTTGTTGCAGGCAAATCCGGGTGAAGAGACCGAATTTGCTTGGACCCGGATGAAGGGACGATTAGGCAGCGGGAAGCATCTTGATGAGACCATCATGCTGGTTCCTGACGCTACCAGCGTGAGCGGAGGCAAGTCGCAGGCAACCAGTCCTGATTCATCGACAGGTACTACGACCCAGCCCGATCAGGTCACTGAGCCGGCGGAGGAAGAATCTAATGTTTCGGGAACTACCAATGGTGGCCTGCCGAATAATCCCTTCGATGCGAGCAAGACACCCAAACCAATCACTCTGCGTCCCTGTTCTTCGACTCCCACATCAGGCTTGAATCTGTTGGGACAAGTGGAGTCGTGGGGGATTGGGCCAGCGACCAGCGTCAACAATGTAGCCCTCAAAATTGACAAGATGACTGGAGCACAGTTGCAGGCCCTGATCAAGCATCTCCCCGATGGCGTGACTTACGCATTGGCCTTGGATAAAGAGGAGGGCAAGTGATGTCTTCACTGACTGCCGAGCTTCTTCAGTCCGTCACGCTGGGATCACCGCAACAGGCATGGAGTGATATCACTGCCCATCTTTGGCAAGTGTTTTCTGCTCCCATCAATAACGGTGTCGCTGATTCCGAGGTCGTAAAGAGGGATCGCAGCATCAGCGAACTCGAAAATACCATTTCAGGATCATGCTGGGAACTATGGAATTCCTTCGAGGCGAGTGTTCCCAAGGCGAGTGCGAGTCTTGTTGAGTTCTGGAACCGCATTCAAGGTGGCAAGGCCATTCTGATACTCGACGGTGTTTCGCTGCGAGAGCTACCGTGGCTCATGACGCAAGCCAAAGAGCGAGGCTTTACTCTGCACGATGCTTGTGCCCGAGCGGCTGAACTTCCTTGCGAGACAAATGCTTTCGCCAAGTCACTCGGGTTTTCCCAGCGTTCGGCACTTGAGAACAATGGTGCTGGTGGAGCACACAAGTTACCGGGAGCGTTCACTGAGACCACAAACCTCAACTGGAAAGACTGCATTGGACAGGTAAGTAACCAGCCCAATGTCGTTTTCTGGCATCATTTTCCAGACGCACGAATGCACGAACTTGCTGGTCCCGGCGAAGGGCTTCATAAGTTGGCACGGGAGACTCACGAGCACTTTACTTCCGACGATTTCTGGGCATTCGTCGAGCGGTTGGCAACTGGAAGGCGGCTAGTAATCACGAGCGATCACGGCTACGCCGCTTGTGGCCTGTTCCCTGACCTAGTTGACAAAGATCAGGTGGAATACATGAAGGGGCTATTCAAGAGCGGACGTACCACAGCCAGCAATGGTGAAGATGGCGTGTGGGTTCCACCAATTGACTTGCGATTGACGAGCAAGCACGGGACACATCGGTATGTCTTAGGACGCAGGAAATGGAAAAGCGGTGGCGGCTATCCCACGCTGCATCACGGTGGGTTGTCTCTGCTTGAGGTCTTCGTGCCGCTCATTGAGCTATCGAAGTAGAGGAGACAACCATGCTAATCGACAACAATCCAGTATCAGCAGCTTGTCCAATCTGCGAATTCCACAACACGTTTACGATCAAGCAGGCACGACTGAGGGACATGATCATCTGCCGGGGATGCAAGGCGAATATTCAGCTTGACGACGAGATGAATGAATGCCGAAAGGTCACTCGCCAAATTGAACGGGCGATTACGGAGCTTGAAGACTCATTCAAGAACCTTAACCTGACAATAAGGATCAATCTGTAACGGATCTATATGAACACGAGCATTGTCCAACAACTCCGATACAAGCTTCAGAAGCGAGTTCGCAAGGTGAACTCTTCTGGGTTTCAGACGTTTCATTTCAGCTTGAAACGCTTCTGGCAGTTCTTGCACAGCAATGAAGTGTTTGTCGGCGTATTGGAGCAGGCGTCAAAGCTTGTTGCGGCTGGCAAAGACGACGCCGAAAGGATTGTCAAGGGCGAAGCCCTGCACGGTGAGAATGAAGATGAAGAAGTCTGCTTGGCGTATTGGGTCATTCGCTCCTGCGTCGAGTCCGAGGGCAAGAAGGATAAGGAAATCCGCATTGCCCACGAATACTCCCATGCCACGAAGCACGACGAAGCCCTTGAGATGTTCAAGGACATCTTTGTCGAACCATTGTATGAGTACATTGACGAACAACTCGATGACCAACGAGCTGTATTAGGGCTACTTCGACGCTACAAGCATCATTGCGAATGGTTCCGTCGAAACGATCTCTTAAACATCTTCGCTGATGAAAAAGCTCGGTCGTCCGAGCCTGGAAGGAAGAGCCGTGGGGAGAAGCAACTTGCTCTCCACCTTTACGAGTTTCTTCACTCGCAGGGACTCGCATTTTCGATTGAGCCAGCTTCGATTAGCGGGGAAGCCGATCTTGTCTCGGCACAAAACTCGGATGATCCATTGATCGCCGACATAAAGGTCTTTGATCCTCAGTCCGGTAAGAACAAATCCTACCTCGTCAGTGGGTTTCATCAGGTCTACCAATACACGCTCGACTACAACGAATCTTTCGGCTATCTCGTCATTTTTAAAACCTGCGAAGAAGGGCTGGCGTTCTCGTCTGGGCAGCAAGAGCAATCAATCTCCTTCGTCACTTTCAATGGTAAGACGATCTTTTTGATTGTGATCGATCTCTTCGCTCACGAAAAATCGGCATCGAAGAGGGGCAAGTTGAAGAGCTACGTTATTACAGAACAAGAACTCGTGAACAAACAAGTTGACACGGAGATGCCTCAGGCTGCACCAACCTCCGAGGATATAGAGCAGGCGGCGGGCGATGGAGGACAGCAGTAATCATGACTAAAATCAAAAAAAAGACGAAAGCGGAAGAACTTCATGACGCAGTCGCAGAAGCTGTCGGTGCTGGGCGTGAGTTGCATTTGGAGTCCGTGGACTTCTCCGATCCGAATCGGCCCAGGACCTGCCTCGAAGTTGACTTTCCAATTCTCCCGATCAATCACGTCGCTACCATCGAGGGCAATGCCGGAAAACCGATCTACCAGATGTCGAAGTGGTGGGCACGTCGTCGATCCAGCGTATTCCGAGCGATGCTGATCGCAGCTGCTACCAAGGCTCCCGAGGACCAAGCCGAGGCTGCAAAGCTCGTATGGGATTCCTACTATGGCAACCATCAGAAAAACGAAGCCTTCCGCAAATTGAAGGTTGCCGACATCTTCATGGGTGGTGGAACGACCATCGTCGAGGGCTCCCGCCTTGGAATGCAGATGTATGGCAACGACCTCAACCCAGTCGCTTGGTTTGTAGTCAAGAACGAGATGGCTCAGGTTGATCCTGAGGAAGTGAAGAAACTCCTTGATGCAATCGAAGCTGAGGTCAAGCCTCAGATCATGCCGTTCTATGCCTGTGATTGTCCTCGTGGGCACAAAGGAAAGTGGACGCACAAGCCCACTGGCAAGGTAATGGGAGCAGAGTTTGATCCGCTCGCTCTGACACCGGAGGAGCGAGAACATTACGAGTACTTCGGACCAGAAATCATCTATGCGTTCTGGGCGAAACACGGCCCCTGTCAGGCGACTGGTTGCGGACACCGTACGCCGATAATGTCCTCACCGGTAATTGCTATAAAAACACTGACAGTAAAAGCTTGGACGGACCGTTCATGTCGCATTTGCCAAAAGGAATTCGATATCGAGCAACACGCAGCTCGCATGGCACCAGCAGCGTTGTTTGTCTGTGCTCCCGACGAAAAGCCCCATAGCGTAATGGATGAGGCAGGCAAATATGTGTGTCCACACTGCGGACATCAGCAGATCGATGCCTCCGCCAAGGCCAAAGGTGAGTCCGGTTCATTAGGAAAGGCAAAAAACAAGAGTATCGTTTTATCACTTCTGATTCACCCGGATTGGCTAAAGGGGGCTTCGGGTACTGCTGCCAATGGTCAACCGTTTGGGGGCAGTGCGACAGACGATGCTGAATCCACCAAGGCATGGGTAAAAGAGCGTCAGGGGAGCCTAAAACACATTGAGGTGAGGGGAAAGCTTCCGAATTCCATCATTTGTCCTGACACTCAGACTGCATTCGACACTGATGACGGAACTGTTCCGAAGAAATCGACTTTCATTTGCATGGAAGCGACCTGTGGCAAGCAATGGGGAGTCTTGGACGCAATTAAGAGAACTTCCAAAACTGGACCGGTTGCTCTTTATGCAATTCAAGGTATTTGCCCTTTCTGCAATCAACAAGGGCTTCCTTATTCTGGAAGGTTCTTTTCGCTGCCACCGGAGTATACCTTTGTATCTGCTGACAGTGAGTGGCAGTCTCGAAAGTCCAATGATCTGAAGGCGTATTGGCCGACCGATGAATTGTCTCAAGGCTGGAAAACTCACGGTTGGAGCATCCCGTCTCACGGCTTTACGCACTATTGGACCATGTTCAATTCCCGACAGCTTTTAGTGCACACCCAACTCTTGAGAGCTATTTCAAAAGCCAGTCACTTTGACCGGAGAACCCGTGATTTTGTTCTCGGTTCTTTTCAGCAGTTTCTCCGCAACGAGTGCATGTTTTCATTCTGGCACATAAAGGCAGACAAACTTGCTCCGTCAATGTCGAATAACAACTACCACCCGAAGTCAAATGTAGTGGAAGTCGGTGCTTTTGCTCCTATGGGCTACGGCCCGTGGACATCTACAATTCAACCATTGATTGAATCCCTCACATGGGCTTCTCGCCCGTGGGAACTTGTGACCAAAGCAGATCTTGAAAACAGGCAGTCCCCTAATGCAAGTGCGGTGTCCGGCAAGAGCCTGAAGGTATTTACTGGCGACCCTGTAACAGGCAAGCATACGCTGACATGCAAGTCTTCAACCGAATGGTCGGATGTGACGAGTGGCTCTGTCGATCTGGTGATCACCGACCCTCCATTCGGTGAAATTATGCAATACGCTGAGCTTGCCGACTTTTTCTACGTTTGGCTGAAGCTCGCCATGAGCACTGAGTATCCAGAGGCTTTCGGACGTGACTATTCCCCAAAGGCGATGGAAGCAGTTGCAAATCCATTTCGGAATCCGGGCGATCCTGATGGGATTTATCAACGAATCTTGACTAAGTGCCTGTGTGAGGCAAATAGAATCCTGAAGCAATCAGGTATTCTATCTTTTACCTTTCATCACAGTGAAGACGAACCGTGGATCGCTGTGCTTGAAAGTCTTTTTGCGGCAGGTTTTTATCTCGAAGCGACGTATCCAATTCGCAGCGACGAAACTAAAGGGGAGGGTGAGTTCGGATCGCAACTGATCGAGTACGACATTGTTCATGTCTGCCGCAAGCGACTCAAAGAACCGGAGCCAATCAGTTGGGCTCGTCTTCGAAAACAGATCATGCAGGATGTTCGGCAGCTTCGTGAAATTATCGAACAGCACCAGAAAGAAGGTCTCGGCGAGGCTGACCTTCAAGTGATCCGCCGTGGTAAGGCCCTTGAATACTACTCTCGCCACTACGGCAAAGTGTACATCGAGAAAGGAAGGGAATCTGAGTTCACTGTGAAGGATGCACTCCTCGGTATCAACCAGTTGCTCGATGATGAACGTGACACTTCGAGTGAGGCTCCGCCTGTCACCGCTGAACCCTATACCCGCCAATTCCTTCGGCTGTTCGCTGACAAGAACACGCTGGATCGAGACCAGATGCAGAAGTATCTGCGTGGCACGGGCGTCTCGCCGTCTGAGTTCTTGGAGCGTGGATGGTGCAGCGAAGAAAAAAAAGTCTTCACGATCACGCCACCTTTGGAGTGGGCTCAGCAATGGAAGGGCAAAGCTCGCAAGGCAATGTCCCGAGATTTCGATCAAAGCTACTTTCTGATTGGTGCTTGCTATGACGAAAGCGGTATCAAGGTTTCAGATACTTTAGAGAGTGGTGGCTTTGCACCACACCCCGCTATTCCTGATCTACTTGATTGGTTTGGCAAGCACGGTAGCGACACAGACATGAAGGCTGCTGCTAGGAGAGCCAAGCAGATCTATTCGGCCTGGCTGGCTAAGAACACCAAGGAAGTTATGGTCCAACACACTCTGTTTGATTTGGAAAATGAGTAAGCCATGCAATCTCCTTTGGTAAACGATGATCTGTGGACTCGACGTGGGATCACCCTTCTCTGGGACGCCGACGAAATCAGCAAGCTGTGCCCTGCTAATCAGATCATCAGTTTGAGGCAGTTCCTGTGTCTCAGTGAAGCTGGTTGGCCTGAAGACAAGCTGCCCCTCGTGAATGATGTAGCCTTGGTGGTCGCAGGTCTTGAGTCCTGCATCGATGCTCTTCCGCCAGAGGACATGACGGATTGGCTGAAGGAACACATTTACACCTCGATTGTGAGCTTCCAGCGGGAGGTGGCAGACGGTGGCAATCAAGCAGCACTCATTTTCTGGATCGTTGAACCGGCACGACTGAAACAGAGTGTCAGCGATGATGCTTGGCTATGGCAATGCAGTGGAGAGCACCGGAGCAAGCAAATCCCATTGAGTCATTGTCTTTTCAATGGGGCACAGCACGACCTGAAAGAAGTGTTCAATGCACAAAAGAAATTTATCGCTCTTTACCATCCAAGAATTTCATAGGCGAGGCGAATTAAATGCTTCATCTTCTTAAAGAAAAAATCAAGAAATTCGTGCTTTTCATTGAATCGCAAATCAAGAGGAATCCTGTATCGCGATTCTACGATGCAAGTGATCACAAGTACGCAAGTGTAGTACTTTGGCTTGCGGCATCCTTTTTCGACATGTTGCGATTTTGGTCGATTGCTGAACGGTTCAAGCTTGCGCTTTACGACGAAGATGACGTGCATCCTATATGCCTTGAATTATACATGGTTGTCTTTTGGCCAATTTTTTACGTATTGATCTGGCTGGTGCGACCCTACGGTTGGCTTCTTCCACTTGGAATGTTACTTCTTACAATTCTGCAAATTGTACAAACTAATATCTACCATGAAGTTTTTAGGCCAGATTGGAGAAAGAGGAAGAAAAAAGAAGTAGCTGTTGCACATAACCGAGTGAGGAGCTTACTGATTGGTTTGTTCAATTATGTCATGGTTTCGATCGCGTTCGGACATGCGTACTGGATTGTATCGGATGGATTCCTTTGCAACCCGAAAATGACATTGCTAGATTTCATTTATTTCTCATTCACTTTTGCTTGGTCGGCCGGGTCTGAATCCATTCCTCCTGGAGCACTTTCGCCGATTGTCAAACTGATTCTTATTTTCCAGGTCATTGTAACTCTCTTTCTTATAGCGATCATTTTGTCGATTGCATCGAGTGGCATTCCGAAGATTGAGGATCGAAAAGGATCTGATAAAGTTGAAGGCTCGAATGATGCAGGGAAGTGACGACGTGCCTTCCGCCCCTGGACAACGCATCCGTCACGCCGAATACGGTGAAGGTGTGATCGTCGCTGGTGTATCAAACGGCTTTGTGCGTGCGTTTTTCGTGGGAGGAGGAGAACGGCAAGTTCCCCTCGTATCCGTTACGCCGATGCTCCCTCGTTCAGAACAGATCGTTCGGAACGTCGGCTCAGGAAAATCTCGGATTCGGCGAGCTTGGCTGGCTCTTCAAGCCCACACGCTTCCCTTACTCGACAGTGCCGCAGCACTCACCTCGGCCAAGATCGATCTACTACCGCATCAGGTTGTTTTGACGCATCGAGTCGCAACAGCTTCACCACGTCGCTACCTTGTGGCAGACGAAGTCGGCTTGGGCAAGACTATTGAAACAGCCTTGATTCTTCGGGAACTTGCAAGTCGTGGCGAACTCAAAAGAGCCTTGATGATTGTGCCAGCCGGATTGGTGAATAACTGGCATCGAGAGTTGAACGAAGTCTTTCATCTTAATTTCGAGGTTTTCGGAAGCGAAGGCGATGTCACCGACCGAAAATCCAATGCTTTCGCAAAGCATGATCGATTGATCGCCAGTGTCGACACGCTCAAGCGAAGAGAGCGAGTGAAACGCCTTTTAGACGCTCCCAGATGGGATCTTTGCGTATTCGATGAGGCTCAGCACCTTACCGCTGCTCGTTCCGGTGGAAAGACAAAGAAGACCGAAAACTACAAACTGGCAGAAGCCTTAAAGGAGCACTGCCGAGATCTGCTACTGCTTTCGGCTACTCCACACCAAGGAGATCATTATCGGTTCTTCATGCTGATGAAGTTGCTCGATCCTGCCATGTTTTCTGGAACGGAAGACATGCTCAACAATCGACACCGACTCAATGCTGTCATCTTCCGCCGAACCAAGGCCGATGCCTGTCGACCTGATGGATCAACCTTGTTCGCAAGGCGTTGGGTGCATACCGAATCGTTCATCATGTCAGATGAAGAGCGTGAGTTTTACAACGAACTTAACCTGTACCTCATGGACGGATTCGCTCTGGCTAAGCAGCAAGGTGGTAAGGGACGGGCACTCGGCTTCGTGATGACCATCTTCCAGAAGATTGCTGCATCGAGTTTCGCTGCCGTCCACCGCACGCTGCGTCGGCGTTTGATTGCCCTGACCGTTCAGGAAGGGTTGATGCACGATAGCAAACTGGACATCGATGCCAGAGACATTGCATTTGCTGAGGCCAGAGAACTGATCCGACGAGAATTCCACTTGCCTGAAGATCGCCTTGGTCAAATTGAAGCGGAGCGTATTCTGGCTGACCTGAAACGGCGAATCGTCAAGCGAATGGACGATGACGAGTTGGCATTCCTTTCGAGCGAATATTCATCCGAGGAGGCGACTGGTTCCTCAGAGGATTCAGTGATTACCGCCGTGGAGTTGGCTTTGCCTGAGGAACGTCTGCGGATTCAAAGCCTTCTGGCAAAGTTCCCCCCTGAGACTGAGACGAAGGTTCGAAATCTGATCAGTGCCCTTGGTACTCTCTGGCAGCAAGATCCAACGGAGCGAGTTGTGATTTTCGCTACTTATCTTGGTAGCGTAGAGATGCTTGGGGAGCAGATCGAGCGAGCGTATCCGGGTCAGGGAGTGGTGGTGCTCAAAGGTGGAGATCACGGTTCAAAGCTAGCTGCGGAGAAAAGATTCAAGCAGCAAAATGGTCCAAGGGTGATGATTTGCACTGCGGCTGGACGGGAAGGAATTAACCTGCAACATGCGAGGGTGTTGTTTAACTTCGATCTTCCTTGGAACCCGATGGATTTGGAACAGAGAATTGGTCGCATTCACCGCTACGGACAGCGGCATACGGCACAGGTCTACAATCTGGTGCTGTCTGACACAATTGAAGGGAAGATCTTCTTGTTGCTAGACGACAAGCTGCGGGAAATTGCAAAGACACTAGGCAAGGTCGATGAGCACGGCGAAGTAGCTGAGGATTTGCGGTCGCAGATTCTCGGGCAGCTTTCCGAGCGACTTAGCTACGAAACCCTTTACGCTCAGGCCATCTCTGACCCGGAACTAAAGCGAACTGATTTAGAATTGGATCAGGCTTTGGCGAATGCCTCGGAGGCAAGGAGCGTGGTCTACGAGTTGTTTCAGGATCTCGATGGGTTTTCGCTAGACGACTATCAGCCATTTGTTGATACGAGCGAAGATATGAATGAGATCGTTCGTTTTGTTCGGACGGCGGTCGAAGAAGAGGGAGGGAGTTTTAAGCCTGACACCAATGGGATGTTCTTGGTGAAGCCCTCAGAGTCGGCTGAGGTGATTCGCTTCACTACGGATCGAAAGTCCTCCATCGAATCCGAGACAGTGCAACTACTTGGACTGGATCATCCCCAAGTTGTGCAGCACATGCAGAGCTATCGAGGTTTGCCTGAGGAATACATCGGAATCCGAGTCCAGGGTGATGATGGGCGATCCGGGGTGCTATCGATCTGGCAGATTACCACACAGGGAGATCGAGGTGAGACCCGCAATCACATCCTGACGCTGGCGATTGATCAAGCAGGACAACGAATTCCTTCGTGGGAAAAGCAGGTTGACCGGTTCTATCAGCTACCATCAGCAACATCGAGTCGAGTGCCGCAGTCAGACCTGCTCACCAAAACGCTGGAGCCCATGATCCAACGAGAGTTGGTGCATCGTCATCTGCTCGCTGAGAACCGAGGCTACGAAGCTCGCCTGATCGGCTGGGTTGAGGTTGTGTGAACACCATGCGTGACCCCGAAGACATCCGATACGACTGGTCAGAGAAACTCCGAGTGGTGCAAGTCAGCGATCATTTCCAAGCGATCCTTGGATGCCTCATAGGGCAGAACGGGACTATGCCTTGTTGGATTGAGTTAGTACGCTCCAAAGACGCCCAGGGAAATATTCGCCTATCTCCAAAGTCGAGGCGTTTAAATCTCTCGGGGTGGAGTAATAAAGAAAATCAACCGATTAGACACAAGCAGGTTTTGCTATGAAGATCAATGCTTTTTTCGAGAAGCGACTACAAGCTCCGCTTTACAATCATGTCTGGTCATGGGGAGCGATTAGCAGAAAATCAGGAATCATCTTTCTGCGTGTTGGTAGTTGGTCCATCGACACCTACGATGATGGAAAAGATTGGGCGCTCCTTCTTCACCCCGATTGGCTTGCCAAGCCTAGTGGAGGGCTAACCGAAAGGATGCAACATCTTGATATGATGCGGGATGGAACGCCCGCATACGCAGTCGTCGTGGATTTTAATGAAAGCGGCAAGATATCCTCATTTGATGAGAGTTTCGTTCTGAAGCTTGGAAGGCCTGTCAACGAGGGGACTCATGTGTATGCACAAATCCTATCGAAAATCCCAGTCGAGGAAATTTCCGAAAGAAACTCCCGACGACATTCTGTCGAAGACATAGTGGAGATCTCGCTCGCTTCTCAAAAGGAGACCGAGAGAGACACCCTTGTTTCGGCTCGATTGGGTCAGGGCGCATTTAGGGAATCTGTTCTGAGTCGATGGGACTACCGATGCACCGTAACGGGCTGCGATATTCATGAAGCTATTCGGGCATCCCACATTAAGCCATGGAGGTTTTGCACGAATACGGAACGCCTCGATCCGAATAACGGACTTCCATTACTCGCCACCTATGATGCACTTTTTGATCGCGGACTCATAAGTTTCGATTCTCGTGGCTACATTATTCTTTCAGGTTGTATTTCGAATAAGGCGTATCGAGACATGGGTCTGACACCTTCGAATAAGATTCGCATCGTCGGCAAAGGCGTTGCTGAATATCTGGAGTTTCACCGCGAGCATGTGTTCATAGGTGATAAAAGCAGATAAACGTCGATCGGATTTTTTATTGATCTGGACGGTCGGTCAGTTTGCGAACCGAACGACATAGCGGATCACAGCATTTATCGAGAGGTTTAAAATGGATGGTGGAGAGATTTGAAAATGTCTAATTCGCCGAAGGAAGATGATCCTATCGCCATGCCACTCATAAAACGCAGCCGTGACCATAGCATCTGGCTCAAGCACATTATTGATTCCCAGGGAGATCTCGTCGCAACTCTTCGGGGACTCGAACCAGGGCAAATTGTTGTGCTACGATTGGGCCAGCAAGAGGGGATGTGGCGGCGATTTCAACGAGGCAAGGATGGTAACCACGCGGAAGCGTTTAATTGCGCTGACGATCGGGCAAGAACTATATGGAATGCAATCCCGTTAGATGCTTCAATCGAAATATCCCTGGTAGGAATAGAGACGATAGACACCGCACAACCGAGTCGCAAGCGATCGAAGAGCAACGTGTCTAGGAAAAATGCCGACCTCGAATTTACCCGTGCATCGAGTCGTCTTGAGGGTGACGTTCTGTGTATCGGCATCGACATAGCTTGGTGGGGTGGGCAAGCTGGTGCATCAAAGAGGCAGACCCGCTCAGAGTGTTTGGCAATGGCCACAAGGTTAAACGGCGTCTGGGGCGAACTTGAAATACAGCGGATAGACCTGACGAAGTCTGACAACCCTAGTGCCGATGACCTGACAGCAAATGCGGATGTAGAGGCCGACCTACTTATAAATGCGATCAGTGATGCGATTTCTCGCTTTACGGCGGTCCCGCAAGTGGTTCTTGCCGGAGACGTGCCAATGATGGCATTGCCTCGGCCTCAATTGCCGCGTCCTAATAAGAAGAAGGAGCGTCGCCAGAAGGATGTGGAAGGCAGAATCGTGGACTACCGACAGTGTGACCTCAAGTGGCAGATGGATCGCAGCAATTCACCGCCTAGATGGAGAGACGTACCAATCCTGCCGGGCGCGCCGCTGTATCCACGGGTTGAGAAGTTGATCGCAAAGCTGCAAGCAATTGGATTTAAGCTATATCAGTATCCATGCAACCCCCACTCGCAGCGCACTTTATTGGAGTGTTTCCCCAATGAAGTCCTTTGGGGCGCCGGCGTACTGGGACATGCCGGAAAACTAACAGCAGCATCTCTTCGGGCTTACAAAAGGATTGGAAAAGGGAACGTAAAGCTACCAACCGAAGTGTTTTTAGCCCTATGTCGCCAAACTCTTTTCCCAGCCATGCGTTCCGCACAGCTCGACGCTGATACTTCCGATCGATGGTATGAAACATTCCTTGAACAATTGCGACACGATAACGTCATCACGGACGATCCTGCTGAGGGGCGTAGTGGGAAATATTTCGATGATTGCGTAGACTCATTTCTGTCTTTAATGGCGGCGGTCGCATTTGTTGACGGCATAGCCCACGTTCACCAGGGTAAAGATCCTTACGACGGCCACATCGTTGGGCCAGGGTTGCCAACGGTCTACGAAACTACGTCTTCAACTGCCGCCGCAGCATCACGCCCAAGGATTTAAAGTCTCGTTGTAATTTGTACTTGAAGCCTGGCAACTCGTATTATCCACTGGAACTGGCCCGAATTGAGACACCTCGCAAAAAAATGAACTCACCACCTTATAGCCAATACTGGGCAGCACTCGTGGAATGGGGCGATGAAGCGTTCGGTCGGGGGCGAGATATCTATATCGCCCCTTCCGCGAGTGAGTTGCTGATAGCCGTAAGCAACGCAGTGATCAATCATTATTTGGGCCTTTTTGACGCTCGGCAGGGGTTCATTGACCTTCGTGGCATCGATCATCAAATTGCGAAGTTCGACGGACGCCACTACGACGAGCACGAGTGGGACTCGAACAACATCGCCCAAGAAGCGAAAGCACTCGTCGAGAGGGATATCGAATCGCTCAAATCCCTAGCTGTACCACGTTCGATTTGTGGAGACTGGTACGACTACTGTTGTACCTTAAAAGAATCCTGTTTTTGGGGGGACACCGACTACTCGTTCGTGGAGATTAATGGGCCGATATACCAATTCGTCCAAGAACTATTATCTGTTGAACAAGAACTTCTCGACGCCGTCGAGGTCAAGACCAGACGGCAGCAGGAATGGTTTAACGAACTTGACAAGTTTGCATCCTTACCCGCCTCTGCATGGAACGATGAAAGGGTATTCAAAGATTTCTCCAAGCATGCTGCGGGCATTAAGGACTGGATATACGACGACTTCGAAACCCCCGAAGAAAATGACGCAGTCTCCAGTGGAAAGGGCACCCTGAGCGCAGAACATCGCCTGCTTGAAACAGGGCCTATCGTGCGAGACACCTGGACGCAGAAGCTCGCTTCGTTGCTCGCTCAACATCGATATACGGATGCATACCGTTTGCTCGATAGGGTGATAGAGCACGACCTTCCGCTGTTTCGTGGCGACCCTGAGGTGTTGGAAGTACGTCGGATGGCCTGGCTTTGCCGTATTGATCTCCTACGAGAACAGGGGCGCCTAGCGGAGGCATTGGCATGGACCTGTTTAGAATGCGAAATCACCCCCCAAAACGTGACAGCCCAAGCCATGAAGGAGCAATTGAAGAGAAAACTAAACCTAGGGTACTCCGAAGAGCATGGAAGCCCAGCGAGAGCAGATCGCGTCTTCGATGGTTGGGACGGCGTTGCGGGGATGCGCGAACTAAAAGCCATTCTGGAGCGAGACTTTGTCTTGCCGTTGCAGGAACCCGAGCTTTACGAGCGGTATCATGTGGATATGCCGAACGGCGTTCTATTTTACGGACCACCGGGTTGCGGAAAAACCTTCATTGCCCGAGCTTTAGCCAAGAAGCTCGATTACAGTTTTTTTGACATCACACCTTCCGATTTAGCCAGTCCATACGTCCACGGAACTCAAAGCAAGATTAGAGAGTTGTTCGACAAAGCTGCTGAAGCAGCCCCATCATTGATTTTCTTCGATGAATTGGACGCACTGATTCCAAACCGTTCCGAGACTGGTGTTAGTCACCATTACTCAACCGAGGTGAATGAGTTCTTAGTCCAACTCAACGAGTGTGCCACGCGGCAAATCGCCGTCGTTGGCGCGACGAACTATCTCAAGAAGGTTGATCCGGCAGCGAGGCGTCCAGGACGGTTGGACAAAAACGTATTCATCGGCCCACCGGATATTGAAGCCCGTCAGGAAGCCCTTCGCCTGTTCATGAAAGATCGGCCGCAATCCAAGATTAAGTGGTTTGGAATTGCACAATACTCGGAGGGCCACTCTTTTGCTGAACTGAAATTCGTTGTGGACGAGGCTGCTAGGACGGCCTTATCGGATCGGCGTCCGATTGGCTCGGATGATCTATTGGCCGTGATTGATCGCCACCCACCACAGCCAAAGATGTCAGCGGAAGATTATCTTTTGTGAGACACAGCAAACCTACAACACACCCGTCATCTAGCATACCAATGGACCGTCCGATTTCATATCGATTGAAGAGGGAGTTGCGAGCAGAATTACACATCTTGGAACGATGCAGCCTTGCAAAGGTACTTGACCGAGGACGGCATTGTTGTCGTCCCACATGATCGATGCCCAAGCTGCTGGAAAGGATGAGACCACAAACTTGAAGATAACGCATGCGGTCTTTGCGGATTACCGATGGGGGATGACTGCATGCTATTATTCGATTACTGTTGTTGCCCTTAGTGGGTTGAGGGAACCGTTACCGCCGCAAATCCGATATGGAGCAAGTACAATGTCCTTGTGGATACCAGACATGTCGTTTGGGGGTTGGCAAGTGGCACGAGGTTTGTTTACAGAACCCTACGCGATTGAGCTGCCCAAAGTGTACATCAAGACCTCAGGTCGGTTAATACAGTACAGCGCTACTGAATCTGGTCATCGATTGGATTGGATGCGGAAGGAGTGGTTTGATGAGTAAAAGAGATTTCCTACGATTGCCAGTGGTTTCAGCTAGTGCCGAGTATTTGGTCATGGGGTATCTCATGCGCAGAAACATCCTGGCATACAAAGCACCTCCCAACAACGAAGGCTACGATCTGATTTGTATCCATCCCGATCCTAGGCATAAGCCCAGCGCGAGCCAGGTTGCTCAGGTCAGGGTCCAAGTCAAAAGTCGATACGCTAGCGACTGCGACCGTGGGTTTCCCATCAAGGAAACGAGTCTCGATGCATTCGACTTCTTGATTGTCGCCTTTTTGAACATCGGTAAGTTCTACGGACGGAACGATGGATCCGTCGGAAGGCAAGATCCAGAGTTCTACACTCTGTCCAACAAGTTCATCCGACTGCATCATGATAAAAGCTCGTCGTGGCAAAAGGTTCGATTGAAGAACTTCCAAGACGAGATCGAACCATTCAAAAATGATCTTGGTTTCGAACTGATCGCAAACAAACTTGGGATACTCTTGCCCAAGAAGGATCGGTCGGCAGCGATTGATGATTTGGGGGATTAAACCATGTCCAACCTCTTTTCCAATATCCCCTCAAACCTCCCCGAAGAACTCATAGAGACTCTGATTCAATCCGATGGCGTTCGCATCGAACGGATCGTTTCCCATGGTCATGCATCGCCAGAGGGGTTCTGGTACGACCAAGATGAACATGAGTGGGTAGTGGTCTTGCAAGGGGCAGCTAGGCTGCAACTCGAAGATAAAACCGTCGATCTCCGTCCTGGTGATCACATCAACTTGCCCGCACATACCAAGCATCGAGTCGAATGGACGACCACTGAACCGCCAACAATTTGGTTGGCTGTGTTCTATAAGTCCCAATAACCCTATCGCGCGGGGACTGTCCCCGGTTTCTTGCCAGGAAGTGGTATACTGGGGGGGGGAAAAGCCGTTCGATATCACCCCATGGACCCCATCTATGCCCATCCCGGACTTCCAAACGATCATGTTGCCGTTTATGCAGGTACTCGCAGACGGCACAACCAAGTCCGTCAAAGAGGTCGCAAGCAGTCTTGCGATCCAATTCAATCTTACGGACGAGGAGCGTCACGTACTGCTTCCGAGCGGACAGCAAAGCCTCTTCAGCAACCGTGTCGGCTGGGCGAAATCACACTTGAAGAATGCCGGTTTGATCACCAATCCAACACGAGGAAACGTGGCGATATCTGATTCCGGCCTTGCTGTTTTGAAGGCAAAGCCCGAATTCATCAACTGCAAGTTCCTCAAGAAATTCCCCAGCTATCTGAAATTCATCGGGGCTATCGATAGCAGCAATAACGATTCCGACGGTAAGCTGACTGGCGATGAGCTCAGCGCGTCGAAAACACCGCTTGAATTGATCGAGTCGTCGTTGGAAACTCTTCGAAAGGCGACCGAGGAGGAGTTGCTGACAAAACTCAAGAACTGCGGGCCAGAGTTCTTCGAACTTATCGTCGTCCAACTTCTCCGAGCTATGGGTTACGGCGGTATCAACGGCGAGGGCAACGTAACAGGCAAGCCAGGCGATGGTGGAATCGATGGAGTGATCAAAGAGGATAAGCTTGGACTGGATATCGTTTGCATCCAAGCCAAACGTTACACCGAAGCAACGATTGGACGACCGGAGGTTCAAAAGTTTGTCGGTGGCATGGATTTTGTCCAAGCCAACAAAGGGGTGATGATCACTACGTCGCAGTTCTCCAAAGATGCCCATGAATTCTTGTCCAAGATCGTCGGCAAGAAGGTGGTTCTTATCGACGGAGCCAAAGTGGCATCACTGATGCGTGAGTACAACATCGGCGTTATCCGGACCAAGTTGTACGAGGTCAAAGAGGTGTCGAACGACTTCTTCGATGAAGATAACGGTTAGGAAACTACCCATGAAAGAACTCATTTCATTCTTTGTCCTAGTTACTGGATTTTTGCTTATCATTTTGAGCTTCTTCTCGATAGAACCTCGAAAAACTGACCTCAGGAAGCTTGGGCTAGGAAGCCTGATGATCCTTGCTGTGATTGGTTATTTTCTTTGGAGTGTATTTGCTCCCCCGATCTCTGGCGAAATCGAGGAGGAAACCAGGGATAAGCCAATCACTGTAGCGGCCACTTTAAAAGAAAAGCTCGACGAATCGATCTACGCATACGATTACCCTGGTTGGGCTATCGCTAAGGAACTTGCCCAATGCTCCAGTGATGTGTACCTGTCACCCGTTGAAGCCGAAGAAGCATTAAAGAAGCGGGGGTACAAAAGTGTTGCCTCGCTCAACAGTTCCACCTTGGTCGGCTATGTCGCATCGCTTGGCGATACTTCGGTGATTATGTTTCGAGGAACCAATCCCTCCGAAATCCAAGATTGGTTCATCAATCTCAGCAATCGATCACGAATGGTAGACCATGGCAATGTCCATGCAGGTTTCTGGACTGGTTATGACTCTTTGCATGGTCAACTAGCCAAGGTGTTGGAAGCAAGCAAACCGAAGAAGGTTTGGATCACTGGTCACAGTCTTGGTGGAGCCTTGGCCGTTGTTTGTGCTTACCGACTCTCATCCATGGAGAACCTGGAGATCGCTGGTGTTATGACCTTTGGACAACCGAAGGTCGGCAACCCAGCGTTTTGCAAGCACATGGAAGTTACCCTAAGCGGACGAATGGTGCATTTTGTAAATGAAAGCGATCTGGTTCCACGAGTGCCGCCGAGCTTTGATCACTTTGGATCACTTGTATGGTACAAAGGCGGTGGAATCAGACGGTCGCAACCGCCGATGCTTGCGATGAGGTCAGGTCCAGAGGGTGGTGGTGAAGCCCTGTCCGAAGACGAGTTCGTAGAGATACCAGAGATGACCGAGGAAGAGTTCGAGCAATCCAAGTTGGATATGCAGCTACCAGGAAACGTACAGTTCACGCCCGATGGCGAACCCTTGATGCAACGTCGGTTTTCGCTGGTTGATGATCACGACATTGCAATCTACATCGATCGGTTGAAGTAACGCTCCATGCCTAGGATGTCTACACCCCTGTTTTGATCGAAAACCTAGACCACGTCGCAAGAGGATTGGTTTCTAAAATGGCAGAGTGCCGAAGATTTGTTTGTTCAGGCTGCGGACGCGAGATCGATGCGTGGTCCGATGGTAATCCTTTCTACATCGACGAAACAGGGGAGAGGAAGTACGCCTACCACCCTGACCACGAAGCTCTCGCAAAGTGTATTGGAAACGATCTCCCGCATTTGTGTCTCAATTGCGGTCATGATGTGGTAGTTGATTCAAGGAGCAGCAAAAGAATTTGCCCAGACTGCGATTCAGACAAAGTGATTGAAGCATTCCTACTGGATCAAAGAGACTGCCCAACATGCAAGAATGGGAAATTCCTTTGGGACCCGTCCTACCAAGCCATCTCATGATGAGAAGTTCTGACGCATCCCAATCATGATCCACCTCCCCAACGACTACACTAACCCTACCGCTCGGGGACTGTCCCCGGTTTCTTGGCGTGATAGAGTTTCGCCCTGAAAGGGCGGAACCTCTCGGCGCGTCAACCCATACGCTACCGTACCCAGGGCGGCGCTTCGCTCTGCCCTGGGCTATCTCATTTTGCCCCTTTGGGGCGGGGTCATCACAACCTTATCGTGCGGGGACTGTCTCCGGTTTCTCGCCGCAATTGCACTCGCAGCCCCAAAATCGGTGCTGGGCACATGACAAACGCGTCGATCTCATTTGGGGCCACTCCGTTCGAACCGGAATCAGATGCCTAAATCAAGTCCCTGTATTTCCGAAGCTCATTCGAAGTCAACATCAGTCCCTGCTGCGACAAGCAATCCAGGTATTCATCAACATTTTTTGGTGGATTGCGAAGATTGGCTCTTTGACGCTTAGCGGCTGAGCAAACGACACTTGGAGCACGACCCAGCTGTGACAACACGAATTCGTCAGGATGGAATGCTTCAATACCAAAGGGTTCGAGGCTTCTCGTCGGAAAATCTTTTGTGTTAAAGGTGACTATAGAATTTGCACCACATCGAATCGCTGCGGCCAGAACATGCCTATCGTTCAGGTCAGGTAAACTCAAGCTTGGGATTAGCGATTCATACCCGGTTACCAGACAATCAAGAACGTTTTCATCCATGAGTTGTCTGGTTCGTGCAAGTTGTTGAGCTGTGAGGTCGGGGCGATGTCTTAGGAGGTTACGAATCCACTCCTCGTGAATCCTATCGGTCCATCTAGCTCGAAACAGATTCGTGATCGCGAGATGCATGAGAAAATCGCGAAGTGCTGCCGGATACAGCACACAGGCGTCGTCGACTACTGTGAACTGAGGCAATTTTTAGTACCCTAGATCCAACCTTTGGGCCTCGGCAGCCAATTCGTCCAGCGACTCAAGCCGTTTATGGTCCATCGATCTTTTATATTCCATCAAATCTTGGAACAATACGCGGCGATGCGTCCCAACTTTTCGATAGGGGATATTGCCCTTTTCGAGTTGCTCAACAATAAAGGGTCTTGATACCCCTAATAATTCGGCAGCTTGCTGAGTCGTTAATTCTGCATGGACTGGAAAGAGCGCAATGGCGTTGCCTTTGGCCATCTCATTGAGTATGAGTCCGAGCAACTTAAATGCAGTTGCGGGCACGGATACGACCGTCTCGTCACCGCCGTGGGTGCTAACTCGCAAAACAAGTGGCGAGTCTGACTCGTTCGATACGATCTTGGCAATGCTGCGACTCGAAGCCATTGCAAGCTCTTCGTCGTCGCGACTCGGGGACACTGTGTCTGCGAAATCAGTCAGGTTGGTGCTCATTAGTTACTCGCCTCCAGACCAATCCTATCGTCCATTCGCAGCAAAGGCAACAAACGAAACAATCGAAACGCGAGCTTTCTGCGGCGTTTTGTGTTTATCCCCGGTCTTTGCAGGGGTTTGTGTCGATTTGGACCATGCCGCGCGGACTCTCTGTGCGAGCCGGTTGCTCTCGCACCCCTGGAGCAACGGTATGGGGCAAATGGCCTGCCGTTGGTCTATTGGATCGCGCCGGTAAGATAATCGAGTCTCCGGGCTAGCGTTAGTCACTGCCATTGACGATTGCCCACCAATCGCGGGTGGCGAGGGCTCGGTCGTCACCGCACGGTTTGTCACCGTAAGATGGGGCTTTGACCCGTCTGTGAAATTGCAGCATTTCCTACCGCACGGGTCGCAGCCCCATGCTACTGTGGGCTAGTCGACTTAGCTTTAGTCACTTCCCGACAACTGCCCTACGATCGCCAGGAATGGGTGCCGCTAAGTGAGCTATCCGAAGGCGAGGACCAAGACTCTGCTGAGTTGCCTTACGGATTAGGGGTTTCCTCCAGCCTCTAGCCTCCCGCCTCAGGCCTGTTGTGTCTACAATATCAAATCTATCTTTGGCGTATGAACGATACTGGGGGTGAGCGACCACCAGCCTGATCGTTTTTCTCTAAGCGCAGGCCCGCTTGCGGGTAGATTCAAGGTGCGTTCTTGATTCTATCCCAACCGTACCCAGGGCATCACCTGTATCAGGTTTAGCCAATTGTCGAAAACTCCGCGTTCATCACGCATCAACTGAAATCTTGTCAGTGCATCGTCGATCATCGAAGCAGCTGCTGTGGCGTCTAGCCCGAATCCATTGACGTTCGTAGATCTCGTTGCAACAACCCAGAATTCATAAAGGTTTTGAGGAACAAGACAGAGTTTCCCGCCCAATCCGATGAGCTTCGAAAGTGCCTGTTCTATCGAGGACCAATCCGGTGAATTGGGCTGCGCAGCTCGGACAAGTATGTTGGTATCGAGGAGAACTTTCACTCTCCTCGACCTTCGTAGATTGACTCGCGGCTATCGTCGATCAAAACATCAAGCTTCGGGAACCGGTCTGCCCAAGCTCTGAGCCAACTCGAAAACTGATCAGCCGTGTAGTCTGGTGAAAAAGAGGTAGTGTTCTCGAGCTTGTCAGTAACTGCAGCTAAAACGATTGCCTCAACAGGAACGCCCTCTTCTTCCGCGCGTTTTCGGAGAAGCAGTTCTAGATTGGATGGTACTTCAATTTGTAGGTTCATTCGATGGCTCCGTCGAAAGCTGTTCACTCTTTGAGACAATTATACCACTGGCAAAGGATTCAGCACAAATGATTTGGGGTCAGACCACCTGATCCGTTTATCTCTTCGACTCTGATGAGGGTTCTTGGAAGAGCGAGGATTTGGTTTTATTGATACTGCAAGGCGTTTTGAAACACCCTCGATTTTAGCCTCGATTTCCCACAACCCTATCGTGTGGGGACTGTCCCCGGTTTCTCTCCACTTACCGACACCGCACGGTTCGTCACCGTAAGATGGGGCTTTGACCCGTCTGTGAAATTGCGGCATTCGGTACCGCACGGG
>Ga0208085_1000136_pt1 | contig 27391 bp, 16 predicted proteins | sample LakMenEpi21Jun10_FD_150721 | JGI IMG/M metagenome (GOLD analysis project Ga0208085, IMG submission 150721) | Freshwater microbial communities from Lake Mendota, WI - 21JUN2010 deep hole epilimnion (SPAdes) | ecosystem: Environmental > Aquatic > Freshwater > Lentic | place: Lake Mendota, Madison...
TTCCGTTGGTTTGCTACCACCTCGGACGCTTGACGACCTACTTGATTCTCGGAACGCTGATCGGTTCGATCGCCTCGGCCAGCCAGGGCCTGGCGGGCCGTTGGGGGATAGGACAGGCCGCATCGTTGATTGTCGGGACGGTCCTTTTGGCCATCGGAATGCTGCGCCTTTGGAGTTTGTTTCGGGCATCGGACCAAGGGGTTAAGCATTCGAAGTCGATGGCCTTATGGCATGCGATGATCGCTCGAATTCGAGTTCGCATCAAAACCAAACGGCCGACGCTCAATGCCTATGTTTGGGGATTTTTGAGCACTTGGCTCCCCTGTGGTTGGCTGTATCTTTTTGCGATCGCCTCGGGCGCCGCCGGAAGCATCTTGGCCAGCATGGCGATGATGGGAGCCTTTTGGCTCGGGACACTTCCATCGCTCTCGGCCGTAGCCTGGGGAGGCAGGTGGCTCCGAAGGATCGACCCCAAGGCCATGCAATGGATGGCCGCGCTGTTGCTTATCGGTTTTGGTCTATGGACCCTTAGCTCTCGCGCTTCGATCGACCTCTCGGGGATCGACCTCTCTGGGATCGACCTCTCGCGGTTCGATGCCCAGGGACGGCCGTCGATTTCCACCCAAGGCTCCGGACCGAAGCCTTCGCTCGACGCAGCGGCGATCGAGTCCTTGGAAGCCATCGAGCTTCCGTGTTGCTCGGCCGACTAGATGCCAAAGTGCCATTGGGTCCAACGATGAAGGAAACCTTGACAGCAGCCTCCAGAGCCCCTGATCGTTCGGAGCAAAACCCGACGAAAGTTCTCTGTGCGCATTGCGGCTTGGAGACCCTCGTGCGTGGCAAAGAGACCTGGGGCTTGAGCACAAAAGCAATCGCCGAGGAAGAGCTCGCCGAGGAAGATCTCGCTGCACACAGACTCGCGGGCCGAGCAGTCCAAGATGGGAGTTTGAGTCCCGGGCCGAGCGACCGGCAGGAGAGTGCTTCGAAGTTTTTTTGCTGCCAAGGTTGCATGGGGGCTTATTCGTTGATCCATCAGCTTGGACTGGAGAACTTTTATGCCTTGCGTTCCCTTTCCGACCAGGAATCGGAACCTGTATCAAAAGTCCGAGCCTCGGAGATTCTCAAAGATTTGACTCAGGCGGGTGTTCAGGTCGATGCAATGGGCGATGGGACTTGCCGTGTTCGTTTGGGTGTCGAAGGACTCCACTGTGCGGCCTGTTGCTGGCTCATCGAGAGCCTTCCACCAACGCTTCCGGGTCTGCGATCTGCGCAGGTTCGATTCAGCGATCAATCGCTCGAATTGATCTACGACCCGAGCCGTACGGCTCCTTTTCGTGTGGCTGAGTATTTGGCAAGGTTCGGCTATGCGCTCGGGCCATGGAGCCCTGAGGGAACGGAGGACCAGACCGACGGCAGGTTACGGCGGGAGCATTGGTTCTGGATTGCGGTCGCTTTTTTTCTGGCAGCCAATGCGATGTGGATTGGCATCTCGCTCTATGCGGGCGAATCGACCGGGATCGCCTCCGAGCATGAGCGTTTTTTGCGTTGGGTCGGCGCGCTTTTGGGATTGCTTGCGACTGTTTTCCCAGGGCGCATTTTCTTTCGTTCTGCTTGGCAGTCGCTCCGAAGTGGAATACCTCATGTCGATGTGCCGGTCGCAACCGGCTTGTTGGTCGGGACGATCGGCAGTCTGGTCGGGGCCGCTACGGGCCGAGGCCATGTTTACTTCGACTCCTTGGCCTCGTTGGTATTGCTGCTTCGCGTCGGTCGCTACATCCAATTCCGTGCTCAATACCGTTCCGGGGTATCGATCGCCAAGTTGCTGCGGTTTCATGACATCGAGGCGATCCGATTGTCCGAGGATGGCAGCCGCAATGTGGTCCTTGCCAAAAACTTGCGGCCTGGAGAGCGGGTCGAGGTCCGGGCCGGGGTTACGGTTCCGGCTGACGGGGTCGTATCGAGCGGAAAGAGCGAGCTTCAAACGGCGTTTATCACCGGGGAGAGTCGACCGCAGCGAGTTAAGGTTGGAGACACAGTGATCGGAGGCTCATTGAACCTAAGTTCCACCATCGAGATGACCGTCGAGCGAACGGTCCAGGAGGGTCGTTTGGGTCAGATCTCCGATTGGGTCCAAGAGGCCACTGCGGATCGAACGCCGCTGATCCAGTTGGCCGATCGCGTGGGAAGAGTTTTCGTATGGGTGATCCTGGGGCTAGCGATCCTGACGGCTGGTTTTTGGTCGGTCAGCCGGGGCTGGGAGGTGTCCGTCGAGCGGACCGTATCACTCCTGACGATCGCCTGTCCTTGCGCTCTTGCACTCGCAGCCCCTTTGGTCATCACGGTAGCGATTGGAAGGGCGGCGAAGGAAAAGATATGGATTCGCGACGGCAACTCGCTCGAGAGACTGGCAAGACCGGGGTTGATGTGTCTGGATAAGACCGGGACGTTGACTTTTGGTGATCTGCGGGTGATCGACTGGAGCGGCCCCAAGGAGCTGCTCATGAGTATCGCTCGGATCGAATTGGAGTCGGAGCATCCGGTGGCTCGGGCGTTGGTCGATTATGGCCGTTCGGAGTTTGGGGTAGAGGAGTTCGAGCGTCGGATCGATTCGATCCGTGTGAGCCAAGTCCGCCAGGAGGCTGGCCGGGGGATCTATGGGCGAGTCGACGGCAGGTTGATTTTCATCGGGAGATCTGAAACGCCCATCGCGCCTAGCGATACGTCTCGGGAAGTGTCCGTATGGGTCGATGGTGAGGCTCAAGGTAAATTTCGACTGGGCGATTCGATACGTCCTAACCTAGTTTCGAGTTTGCGGCAGATTCGGGATCGAGGATGGAAGCTGGCGATACTCTCTGGAGATGATTCACCGCAGGTTCAGCAAATAGCCGATGCGTTGTCGGCTGGCGGTGTCGAGTTGGTCGCTTGCCATGGTGGATTGAGTCCGGAGGAAAAGATGCAGCGGCTCGGTGAGCTGAGGCGCGAGGGAACGACTACGGTGATGGTTGGCGATGGGGTCAATGATGCGGTGGCATTGGCGGCGGCCGATGTTGGAATTGCGGTGCGAGGCCCCTGCGAACTGGCCATGAAGAACGCACCGATATTCATCGGAGAACGCCATTTGGAAGCGATACCACGATTGCTCGATGCCTCGCGAAATGCCGTCAAGGCCATCCATCGATGCTTTGCCGCGTCGTTGCTTTACAATGCACTGACGGTGGGCTTGGCGATGACCGGCTATATCCATCCGTTGATCGCGGCGATCTTCATGCCGATCTCGGGGATCACCGTTTTGACGATGGCTTGGTCGGCTCATACGTTCCCTCAACGGCTGGAGAAAAACTCATGAGCGTCCTGTTTATCGCACTTCCTCTTGCGATCCTGTTGGGTGTCGCAGGGCTCTTTGCCTGTCTGTATTGCATCCGCAGCGGCCAATACGACGATCTGGATTCGGAGTCTTATAGGATCTTGGTCGATCAGCAACCTAGCAAATCCGAATCGCCCGGAGGGCAAGAATAAGCCAGCTTGCTCGGTGGGGCTAACTCGGTGGGGCTAATCCGTTTCGATCGACGGGTCGCTCGAAGGCCTTTTCAGGGAGCTTGTTCGATCGAGGCGTACATGCTTCCCTTGGACTTCATGCTCATCGGATCGGCTCCGTAGGCTTTGATTTGATCGCGTTTGAGTTCGGCCAATTCCATGGTCGTCGTCAGGCAGATTGCGCGGCCTGTCTTGTCGACCTGTTCGGCCAATTTTCGACCTGCCGTATCGGTCATGTGAAAGAGATCTTTCATCATGCGAATGACGTAATCGTAAGTATGCTCGGGGTCATCCCAAAGGATGACGTGGTACCTCGGTTGCCGCTTGGGCTTCTTGCCGGGCTGTTTTTCCTGGGTTACCTCTTCAACCACTGCAGAGGCGCTCGCATTGGACATCGTCTTGGGTTCCTCGAATGTATCCTACCTAGTGATCCTACCTAGTGATTTTACCGAGAGAAGATTTCGCATGGGGAGTTGCATGAAATCTCCCACGCGGGCTTATGATTGGATATAGTGTACCAGAATTCCAAAGTTTTTTAAAAAAAGTGTTCGTTTTCCTAGGAACCCGCATGTCTAAATTTGCGCAACTCGATGCCTACTTAGTTGAACACCAAGACGCCCATCTCGAAAAGCTATTTGAGCTGTTGCGAATCCCGAGTGTTTCGGCCGACAGCACCAAAAAGTCCGAGATGGACCGAGCGGCCGCTTGGGTGGCCGATCAATTCCGTTCCGCAGGGCTCAAGACCGAGTTGATTGCTGGCCAAGGTCCCGCGTTGGTCTATGCCGAGACCGAGCCGGTCGAAGGCCAACCGGTGGTATTGGTCTACGGCCACTACGATGTCCAACCTGCCGATCCACTCGAGCTGTGGAATACCCCGCCGTTTGAGCCCGCGGTGCGCGATGGCAACATCTACGCCCGAGGCTCGACCGACGATAAAGGCCAAATGCTCACGCACGTACTGAGCGTTTTGGCTTGGAAGAACTGCGGCATGAAATTGCCGGTCCAAATCAAATTTTTGATCGAGGGCCAAGAAGAGCAGGGGAGTGAAGTTCTCGAGGCCAAGCTACCGGAGATCGCCAAAAAGCTCGCTTGCGATGTGATCGTCATCAGCGACTCTTCGCAGTATGCCAAGGGCCAGCCGGCGATCACCTACGGACTACGCGGGATCGCTTATTTCGAGCTGAGGGTCCATGGACCTAAAATGGATTTGCACTCAGGTTCTTTCGGGGGAGCTGTGACCAACCCTGGTCTAGCACTGGCGCGGATCCTGACGGAAATCAAAACCCCCGATGGCCGGATTCAGTTGCCTGGATTCTACGACTCGGTCGTGGAACTCGAGGCTTCCGAGCGGGCTATGTGGGACTCGATGGGCTTTTGCGATACCAAGTTTGCCGAGGCCCTGGGAGTCGATGCCCTCAGCGGTGAGACCGGATACAGCACTCTGGAGCGGCGATGGGCAAGACCGACGTTCGATGTCCATGGCCTACTGGGTGGATACCAAGGCGAGGGTGGCAAGACAGTCATTCCTTCCTGGAATGGGGCTAAAATCAGTTTTCGGCTCGTCCCGAATCAAGATCCGGCTACGGTTGGCAAACAGCTCCGAGAGTTCATCGCAGCCCATACCCCGGCGGGAGTTCGGGTCGAGGTTATCGATCTGCATGGTGGCCGAGGAGTGGTGGTCGATCCGAATTCCAAGTTCATGAAGGGGGCCGTCCGAGCCGTCGAAGAAGGTTTCGGAGTCAAGCCGGTGTTGATTCGCGAAGGTGGATCGATCCCCATTGTCGCTCAGATGGTCGATGCGCTGGGCTGTGATGTTTTGCTCATCGGCTGGGGTTTGGACGATGACGGTGCCCATAGCCCCAACGAGAAATTCTGTTTGAACGATTTCTATCGAGGGATCCGTTCGAGCAGTCGGCTCTGGGAGCATCTAGCCGATCGTGGATAAGGGCGTCGGTGGGATCTGACTCGAGGGTTTGATTCCCGAGGCGATATGGTAGCGGCCCGAGGGAAAAACCTCGCAGTCCTGGAACCATCGGGGCAAGTTCTCTTGATACCAGCTCGGTTGTTTGGTCACCAGGACTAAGCGGCCGCCTGAGCGCAGGGATCGAAGGGCGGCCAGGACCAATTTCTCGGCGATTTGAAAGTCGCCGAAGTAGGGGGGATTGGTCAGGGCCATATCGAACGTTCCGGGTTGCGTGTAATCGCCATTGGCGTTGAGTTCGGTGGTTATATTTTTGAGATTGTTTTTGACAGCTCCTTGCTCGACGCACCAAATGGCTCTGGCATTCGAATCGACCGCATGGATCGTGGCGGCCGAATCTCGCATGGCTAGGCCAAGTGATACCGAGCCGCTCCCACAACCGATATCGATCAATCGGGCCTCGGGATAGACATCGACCGCATCGAGCAATTGCCGAGCCCCGTTGTCGAGTTGACGGTGGGAAAAAACGCCGGGTCGGGTGATCAACTGAACCAGCTCGTCGCAGTCGCGAAAAGCCAGCTCGCATCGAAAATCCTTCAGTTTTTTCAGGGGCTTGGTCTTCTCGACCAGATACACGCGGGCCTCTTTATGCTCCCTTACACGGACGCTCTTTTCGAACAATTTCAGTTGGTCATGAAGCCATTTGTCTTTAGGATTGTCGACCGAGGCGATGAGCGTGCCGCCCACCTCGAGTCGATCGTAACATTGCTGAAGATAGTCCCGAGTCAGTTCCTGTTCACCTCGATGGGGTAATGGAACGATTGCCAGATCGAGTTTCTCCTCGGGCAAGTCGGCAAGGCATCGGATACTCAGGTTCGAAGGGAGCTGCGAGGCGTTTTCCGAGCCGTCGATTTGGCAATGCTGGAGCGACCGTTGCTGATGGAACAGGTCGATGTACCAGAGCAGCACACTCGTCGAGGGGAATTCTCTGGCGATGGCCTCGGCGGCTTGGCCGCGCCCGGTGGAGACCGCCGCGATCCGCAAATGAGGAGATCGCCGTTGGTTGCAATCCTCTTTACCGAGGAAGCTTTCGAGATAATCGCGCGCTACATCCAGGAGAGCTTGTTCTTCGTCCCTTGGAGCGAGTCGATAGATGGTTCGCGTCGAGTCGTTAGGGTCATCAAGATCGATATGGGCAGGAACGGCTCGATCTGGCTCAGGGGTGTGGTTCGAGGTATTCATGGAAAGGGATCGCTCCTGAGGATATCAAGCGACAAGGGTTCGACCCAAGGGGTCGGATTTGGATCGATGGAAAAAAGGGCCATGTGAGAGCAGATCTCGCATGGCCCTAGAGTTTAAAAGATAGGAGCAGATAAGACGTGAGGGTTATCGTCGATCGCCACGGTCGCCACCGCGACCGCCGCCACCGCCACCACCACCGCCACTGCCACCACCGCCACTGCGAGGACCGCGTCCGCGACCGCCGCCGCCACCACCGCCACCGCCGCCACCACCACCACTGCCGCCGCCACTGCTGCGTCGACGGAAGCCGTCTCGGCTACCACCACCACCGCCGCCGCTGCTGCCGCGACGATCACCACCGCGGTCGGAGGAGCGTTCTGGTCGATCGCCTCGGGGAGGACGATCGTCTCGGTTTTCGAATCCCTCGGCATCGCCATCTTCTGGGAATTCGTCATCGTCTTGGGATTCGGTAGCCAAATCGTCTTCGATACCGAGTTCTTCCAGAGCGCGTCGGCGGGAGAGTTTGACGCGGTCATGGTCATCGATATCGATAACCAAAACCTTCATTGGATCTCCGACGCGGCAAACCGAATCGACGCTCGAGACGTAACCGCTGGACAGTTCGCTGACGTGGCACAAACCGTCTTTACCAGGGAGGATCTCGACGAAAGCGCCGAAGTCACGGACGCTCGTAACGACCCCGTCGTAGATCTTGCCGATCTGAACCGTTGCGGTACAGGCTTCGACGCGGCTCAAAGCGGCCTTTGCCGAATCGGCATCGGAGCTGGCTACAGTGACATTTCCTTCGTCATCGACATCGATCGAAGCGCCGGTGTCTTCTTGGATCGAGCGGATGTTTTTGCCGCCAGGTCCGATCAGCAAACCGATCTTATCCGGATCGATTTTCGTTCGAAGCAACCTTGGCGCATATCGGCTGATTTCGGTACGGGGTCGAGGGATGCAGGTGAGCATCTTGCGCAGGATCTCGATGCGGGCATCGCGAGCTTGCTTGAGGGTCGCTCGGATGATGTCTTCGCTGATCCCATCGATCTTCAGGTCCAATTGGATGCCTGTGATACCGTTTTGGGTTCCAGCGATTTTGAAGTCCATATCGCCGTGGTGATCTTCGTCGCCGATGATGTCCGTCAGGAGCACGAAGTTATCTTTATCGCGGACCAATCCGATACTGATCCCGGCAACCGGGTTGGTGATCGGAACGCCTGCGGCCATGAGCCCTAAGCAACCGCCGCAGACCGAGGCCATCGAGGAGGAGCCATTGCTCTCGAGGATATCGCTGATGACCCGAACGGTGTAAGGGAAATCATCGACATCGGGCAGGACCGCTTCGAGCGATCGTTCGGCGAGCATGCCGTGTCCGATCTCACGACGGCCTGGGCCACGGTTCGGCTTGCATTCCCCGACCGAGAATGGGGGGAAGTTGTAATCGAGCATAAACTTCTTGCTGTACTCGTCCATCAACCCGTCTACCCGTTGCTCATCGCGAGGGGTACCGAGGGTCACGGTGATGAAGGCTTGGGTTTCACCCCGTTGGAACAGTGCTGTTCCGTGGGTTCGTGGCAGGAGGTCTGTTTCGCAATGGATGGCGCGGAGACTCTTCGAGTCTCGCCCGTCGCTGCGGGTACCGGCGAGGATCAGATCGCGAACGATCTGATTTTCTAGGGTGTGCCAAGCTCGGTTCACGACGCTCGCTTCGAGGGCGCCTGGGGCCGATGCATCGGGGATCATTTCGGCCAAGGCAGCTTGACGAAGTTGTCCACACGCTTCGTTGCGAGCTTGCTTACCGTCGATTTGTTTGGCTTCCTTGAATCGAGCGTAGTATCGATCCTTCAAGGTTGCGATCAGCGCCGAATCGTCGGGTGAGACGAAGGTGACTCGCTGTGGATTGACCTTAGCGAGCAGTTCCTTTTGCAGATCGAGAACTTCACGGCAAACTCCGTGGGCGTACTTGATCGCGTCGAGCATTTCATTCTCGGGGATCTCATGGCAAAAGCCTTCGATCATCACAACTTCGCGATCGTTGGCCGAAACGATCATATCCAGATCGCTTTCCTCGAGTTGGCGAACGGTTGGGAAGGGAATGAATTTGCCATCGGTTCGTCCGATCCGAACCGATGCGATCGGACCTTGGAACGGCAGGGTGCTGACGTAGGCGGCACAAGCTGCCCCGTTCATGGCCAGAACATCGGCATCGTTCTGGGTATCGGAGCTCAAAACCATGCACTGGATTTGGACTTCGTTGAGGAATCCTTCGGGGAACAAGGGCCGAATCGGACGGTCGACCAATCGGCTCGTCAGGGTCTCTTTGGTCGTCGGGCGACCTTCACGTTTGAGAAAGCCCCCGGGGAACTTGCCCGCCGCTGCAAAGCGTTCGCGGTAATCGCAAGTCAGTGGGAAGAAATCTGTTCCAGGGCGCGATGGACCGGTGGTCACAGCGTTGAGGACGACGGTGTCCCCGTATTGGGCCAAAATACAAGCTTCAGCTTGCTTGGCCAACTGACCGGTTTCGAAGGACAAAACCGAATCGCCAATCTTTTTCTCTACTCGAATCTTCACAATATTAAATCCTCATGACAAACCTACAACAAACTGAATTCATTCCTACAGGGGGATCGCCGGCGGTTCCCTACACGCGCCCAGGCGTTCTAAAAAAACTTGACAACACTCTTTCGTAACTTGTTCCAACACTCTTTTCCAAACCCGCTTGAATCTTTGGCTTGCACAGAACCACATCGGTTCGCTGCACAGCTTGCGAGTCTTGCTCAGATAATTCGTTCTGCTAAATCGTTCTACCGGACCGTTCTACCGGATCGTTCTGCCTTGATCCTAAATGGCTTTGAGCCTACTTCTTGGTTCTACCGTGCGATCGATCGGTACTTTGACGATTTCCCGAACGTGTCCTCACTAAACATCCCTTGGGCGCTTCTATTGGAGCACCTTTTCTGGAGCACCGTTTTTTGGGCTCCACTTTCTCTCGGGCCCTTTCCTCTTTCGGCCCGACTTCACTCTCAGGCCGGCCCAGTTCGCCAGGCTAACTTGCTCGATTTTGTTTCCTAGTTCTTGCCGCTTCCATCTTCATGCATATGGCCACTGTGGCTGGGGCCTTGAGCGATGCGGATCGTCGGCGGATAGGGCAAACGAACACTCGATAAAATTCCCGTGACGATTGTTCCGTCGAACAGCCGCTTCCGATCCGAATCCCCAAGAACGAATCCGGGGAAGCAGATCGACCCTTGTAGCCTTTCGTCGTTACGATTCGCCTTGACGCGACTTTCGCCCTGGTGCGACTTTTGCGCTGACGCAACGCGCCATCGACGAGTTAAGGTTTTAGGGACCAAAAAGATTGGCCCTTAAAATATTCGCAACCCGACCACTGGTGCACTCGGTCAGGCTCCTTGTGCCGCGAATTCGCGGCGTCCGGAAATCCAGACTACTTGCGGATGTTCAACCTGGAGATCAGTTCCAAGTACCGAGCTGGATCGTTCTTGCGAACATAATCGAGCAACGATCGACGGTTGCTGACCATACGGAGCAAACCGCGTCGGCTCGAATAATCTCGGGTGCTTCCACGCATGTGCACGGTCATGCTGTTGATACGATCGGTCAGGAGGGCGATTTGCACGTCGGCCGAACCTGTGTCCCCTTCGTGCTTTTGGAATCCCTTCAAAATCTCTAACTTTCGGTCTTTCGTGACTGTCATTCTGTCTCTTGGCAACAAGGCTCGTTAAAAACTCGGGAAACAACTACCAAAGAACGTCTTTCGTTCCACGACTGGCTATGGAAACTCACAAGATTATCAATTCTCTTGAAAAAAGCAACCGCAAAGCCAATCGCTCCAAAATCGTCTTGAAAAAAAACCAGTAACTGTTATTCTTTCATCCGGATAAGCGGATAGTCAGGTGGGGATGAGTTCAATGGGTTTTTCATGAGTACAACCACTTCGATGATCGCTTGGATGCAAAGTTTGTCAGATCCGACCCGGAGCAGGATATTGCGCGTTTTGGAAAGATCCGAGTTGTCGGTCGCCGAATTGTGCAGCGTTTTGCAAGTGCCCCAGAGCACTGCTTCGCGGCATTTGAAGGTGCTTGCAGACGACGGATGGGTCTCAGGCCGCCGAGAAGGGACGAGCAACTGGTACCGAATGAGCTCTTCGGAGATGCCGTCGCACCAGAAAAAACTTTGGAGCGTCGCGAAGAATCACTGTTTGCCCGAGTCGACCTCCGAAGTGGATGACTCCCGCTTGGAGCAAGTTTTGGATGCTAGGCAGAGCAAAACCCAAAGCTTTTTCTCGACTGCGGCAAGCCGCTGGGATCGGCTTCGATCGGACCTCTTCGGTACCCGACTGGATGCTTGGGCCATCGCCGCAAGTCTCGATAGCCGTTGGGTGGTCGGAGATTTGGGATGTGGCACTGGTGCTTTGAGCCAAACGCTGGCTCCTTGGGTTCGGCGTGTCATCTCGGTCGACGCATCGACTGCGATGATTCAGTCGGCCCGCAAGCGGCTCAAGGATTCGAGCAACGTTGAGATCCGAAAAGGGGAGTTGGCATCTTTGCCGATCGACGACGAATCGCTCGATTTGGCGATGATGGGCTTGGTACTCCCCTATTTGGCCGAGCCCGAGAGGGTTTTTCGCGAGGCAGCCCGAGCTTCTCGAATCTCGGGCAAGTTGATTGTTTTGGACATGCTTGCCCACGAGCGGTCTGAGTACCGCGAGGAACTCGGGCATATGTGGCTAGGCTTCTCGCAATCGCAGATCTCCGATTGGATGGCTTCTGCGGGTTGGAAACTTGAGAAGTTTGTCGCTTTGCCCATCGAGCAAGATGTTCGAGGGACTCCTGTGTTTGTGGCTACCGCAATACGCTCTGGCGTGGCGATGCCAAAGAATTGACCGATGCTTTTTTACAATGACCGTTTGTTTCACTTTTTGGGAATAGGAAAGTTTTCATGAGCAAGTTAGCCGACAGCAAAACGCTGGTCTCCACCGACCCGACTCGGGTCCCATTCAAGGTCCTCGCATTTGATCTGCTTGCTCTTGGCAAGCGCAAGGAAGCCGAGGAACTGGCATCGTTGGGCCGCAAGGAAATCCAACTGGCCGAAGACGAAATGCCTGGCTTGATGGCACTGCGTGCTCGCTATGGCAAGTCCAAGCCTCTTGCCGGTGCGAAGATCATGGGTTCGCTCCACATGACCGTTCAAACCGCTGTTTTGATCGAAACGCTCGCCGATTTGGGGGCCGACGTTCGCTGGGTTTCCTGCAATATTTTCTCGACCCAAGACACCGCTGCTGCTGCCGTGGTCGTCGGTCGTGGCGGTTCGCTCGATCGCCCAGTCGGCTCTCCAGTCTTCGCATGGAAAGGCGAAACCCTCACGGAATATTGGTGGTGCACCAAGGAAGCGATCGTGTGGCCAGATGGTACCGGCCCAGACCTGATCGTCGACGACGGTGGTGATGCGACGATGTTGATCCATTTGGGAACTCAGTACGAAGCCGCCGGTGTCGTTCCGGAATTCGACCCGGAAACCCAACCTGAGGAGTTCGGCGTAATCCTCGACCTTCTCCGCAAGGAATTGGTAGTCGCCAACGGGCGTTACACCGCCATGGGCAAAGCGATCCAGGGAGTGTCCGAAGAAACCACCACGGGAGTCAAGCGTCTGTATGAAATGACCGCTCGCGGCGAACTTCTTTTCCCAGCGATCAACGTCAACGATTCGGTGACCAAGAGCAAATTCGACAACCTATACGGTTGCCGCCATTCGCTCATCGACGGGTTGAACCGAGCTTCCGACGTGATGCTCGCCGGTAAGGTCGCAGTGGTTTGCGGTTACGGCGATGTGGGTAAGGGTTGTTGCCAAGCCTTGCGAGGTCAAGGCTGCCGCGTGATCGTCACTGAAATCGATCCGATCTGCGCTCTGCAAGCGACGATGGAAGGATACGAAGTCAAGACGGTCGAAGATTACCTTGCGACCGCCGACATCTTCGTGACGGCCACGGGCAACAAGGACATCATCACCGCCGAGCACATGGTCAAGATGAAGGACAAGGCGATCGTCTGCAATATCGGGCACTTCGATAACGAGATCGACATGGCCGGTCTTGAGAAGATGCAAAAGAACGGTGGAGCTGAGCGTCGCAACATCAAGGCTCAGTTCGACCAATGGTATTTCCACGAGACCAAGCGAAGCATCCTTGTGTTGGCCGAAGGCCGCTTGATGAACCTCGGTTGCGCCACAGGGCACCCAAGCTTCGTGATGAGCACGAGCTTCACCAACCAAGTCTTGGCACAACTCGAGCTTTGGATCGAACGCAACTCCGGCAAGTACGAAAAGCGAGTCTACACCTTGCCCAAGCACTTGGACGAAGAAGTCGCCCGTTTGCACCTTGAGAAGCTCGGCGTGAAAATGACCCAGTTGACCGAGTCCCAACGATCGTACTTGGGTGTCGAGCAAAACGGTCCATTCAAGGCCGATCACTACCGATACTAAGTCGCGATAGTTCTTGGTTTCAATACCGCGATAACCTCCGTCGGCGTCGGACCGGTGAATCTCACCGACGTTCACCTCACCGACGGAGGAGCAAGAATTCGCGCCATGGTCATTTCCGCTCAAAGGCGGATTGGTCCATGGCGCGATTTTTTTTGCGCAAATTTGCTTTCCGCGATTTTACTTTTCAGGGAGGATCCTCGGTCCCTCGGTCTCGTAGCGGCCCAGTCCCCCTTGTTCGCGTCGACCGTGGGTCCACAGGAGCCACGTATTGCGTTTGAAGTACAGACCCGAATAGTCGGCCCCGAAGGTCCCTTCTTGGGCTCGTCGGCATTCCCCTTGCAGCGATCCGCTTACTGGTCCTTTGAAGGGGGTCGACCCACCGACATATCCAATCGAGTGTTGGGGATCGGTCCCTACATTGGCAAAGACCCCTGGAAGCCAGGGGTAGCCAGCCCTGTGCATGCCATCGGTTGCGTATCTGCCTGTCGGTTTCCCTGCTGGAGTTTCCTTGCCTCGGTTTTCGAGCGAATAGCTTTCGGCGACGGAATCATCCCGAGCCCCCAATTTGACGGCCCGTTTGGGTGCCTCTTGGATCGCTCGTGGATCCCGCAGGGGTTCTTGGGTCCGTCCAAGCCCCATCGTCAGATCCACAACCATGGCAAGAGCGATGGCTCTCGCAAGGATCCTTGGTCGAACCTGGAATTTCCGATGCATGTTGAATCCTCCGTCTGCCCGATCGATCGAGGCCATGCTGGCCTATGAACGCTTGGTTATTGTCGGCTTAAACGCTAGGATCGATGCAGGTATCGCCAGCCGAACGGAATAACGTGCACAACCGCTACGACACGATCGAGTTCGGCTTGGCTATGCCAACGGATTGCGATTGCCTTTTTGGTAAGGCAATCGAACACCGGAGACGAAGTATTGATCTGCCCGGATACTCGTCGGTGCCGTTAGGCTCAATTCGCCGACCGAGGTAACGACGTCGTCTTGGTCGACCCCATCGCCGCTGACCCCGAATCCCCCGACGAGGTCGGGAGGTTGGAGTCCGGGGGATTTTCTATACAGGGCAGTGCTACCCGGGAAGAACACAATTCCATTTTGATTTTTGAGATTTAGCGGATCGCGGAAATTTCTCGACGCGTTGAACGCATCAAACGAGAGGACCGTCGCGTTGGCAGGATCTGCGTAAACCGAGGCTGGCAGGGGGGTGTTTGCGATGTTCTCAGCGGTTCTGGAATTGACTCCCGGCATGTTCAGGATGCTGAAATCGCCCGCAGGCGCATCGGATTCGGCTCCGGTTGGGAACCTTGGTGCGGCTAGGAATCGGAAGGTTCGGTTGGTGAAGGCGACGTTCATCGGAACATCGGGGATCGCATCGTTGTTTGCATCGATCCGATCGGCATCGACCAACCGATCGCTTGCGTAGTACCCTGTATTGCGACTTTTCGCTACTGCTACGTCGATCGAGAAGACCGTTGCGTCTCTCATCCGGTAGAGTCCCAACACGTCACCTTGAGAGTCGCTTACGGCAAGGACCATTTTGGTACGAGCACCGGGACGAAAGGTCGGTTGGGGTGGGGCAAGCACATTCAGGCGGATCGCCGCTCGGGTCACATCGGCTTGTGCAATTCCTTCGCGAATGACTTTTTCGACATCGGCTGCCTTGATATTGTCATGGACCGAATCGTGGGGCCGGACCAACCAACCTTCTGGAACGATGGTTGCGTCTTGGTACAAACTACCATCGGGTTTGACTCTCATATCCAAGCCGCTGTTGGTACCGGTGCCCGATCCGAGCCGAACCCCCTCCTGAATCAACCGATCGACGCCGAGTATCGGGCTGGCGGTCGTCGGATGCGGGCCGTAGATTTCCAGGGTGATTCCGACCAAGTCGATCCGTCCTGAGATTCCAGTGATCGAAGGAACCACCGGCGCGGAACCTCCGATGCTCGTCACCGGACGGTTGTTCGGACCGAACGAGGTGCCACCGGCGGTAAAAAAGGCGATGAATTCGGCTTCCAGAACCTTCGGGGCATTGAGCCTTTCGAGTTCGCTCTGAGGGCCAAGGGCCCCTCGGGTCGACTCGTGTTGGAAGCTTTGCTCAAACGTTGCAAAGCCGTCTTTCCCGGGGAAGAACACGCCGACGCCGCCGATGAGAATCGGCGTGGGTTTCCCTGCGATGATCATTGGGCGGTAAAGTGGAATCCCTCCTGGTAAAGTGGCGATGCCTCGGCTTTGAGCCGTCGGGAGCAATCCGGATTGGGTGCCATAGGACTCAGGGAATAGCTTCATGTAATCCTGGGCCGCCGTTGAGACGAAGGCTGGATCGACGTTGAAGCGGCGGTTTAGCGTCAGGTCATCGCCGCCGAACCCTTTCATGCCGTCGAGGCCAGGGTGGAGGGCGCTGTCACGGCTTTGGTGTTCGATCCGGAAAAGATCGACCAGGGGAGTGTTGCGAACCTCTGGGGGAAAGTGCCCACCGACTCCGATCGGAGCGACGAATCCAGGTCCTCGCAGCGGAGAGTTGATATCGTTGATGTTCGGATTCGACTCGACCTCTCGTTGGGTCATCGTCGACTGACTGATGAATCGGATGGTCCGCGAGGTCAATGGAGCTTCGCTGTTGGAAAAGAAAGCCGCCGTCCGGGCCTTGGCCACCGCACCGTCGATCGCAAAGACAAGGTCTTGGGGGCGACCGGCGAATGCAGACTGCACGTCCTCCTCGACACGGACTCCTAGGATTTGGCCTGCTCGATCGACGATTGCGATGATGGCATCCTTGCTCGGCGTGGCCATCGAAGCGCGACTCAGGAGCGTCTTGACCTCGGTAGCCTTGAGCCTGTGCTCGTCCTCGAGTGGATTGACTGCAGAGTCATCTTCGCCCGAAACCAGCGGCGGTGGGATAAAAGGGCTATTGGCATTGATCGTATCGATCACATTCAGGGCATCCAGGGGCGTGACCAATCCATCGTTGTTGACGTCGGGGAACTCGGAGACTTCTCCTTCGCCGAAGGCCGAGTTGAGTCCGCCGTACCGAGAAGAGTTGATTCGATTGATGATCGCCAGGGGGTCCAAAGGCGATACGACGCTATCGAAGTTGACATCCTCGGGAAGGGCGGCATTGTGCCAAGGAGAGGCCGAGAAAAGCTCGCGAGATTCGAGTTTTTCAAAACCGATTCGTTTTCGCAGTTGGCTGGTTCTCGTCCGATGGTATTTATTGCGATTCACGGTTGATCCCTTTGGGGCAGTTCACCAAGCAAAACTCGCAGGCCTTGTAGTCTGTCTTGATAGTCTTTCGAGTAAAAACGGGTCTCCCAGGAGACTTCGTCCATCGAAAGCCCGGCATGAGAGCCTGCAAAGCAAGAAAAGTAATGATAGAAGGGAAAAATCGTTACATTTTCATCCGCAATCAAACTTTGGATTGCCGATAGAACCGTTAGTTCCGTCATTCTCGATTCGATGGTAGTTTAAATCGATGCTTTTGGTGAGATGTGCTCAAGTACAAGCGGGTAAACAGATGGTTGCTCGCCGGTTGCCTGGGGGGGTCTTGGGCGACTTATGCCTTCCCGCAAGAGCCCGCCTATTTGGTGTCTCAAGAAAAAGAGAAATTGTTGCCGCCGATCGTATCGCCGGGCGAACTCCAGTCCTACAGGCTCGGCCCGGGGGTTCAAGGTAACGGACCAGCGACGAAAGCAAGTCAGCAGCAGCCCCCCCCGCAGGAGGACTTGTCTTACCTAGGTTCGATCGAACCGAAGAGTTTGCAGCCCCTCGGTGCACCGACCAGTGCGTTACCCGAGCCGCAAGTACCTGGTCCGAGCACCAGTCCTTTTTTCAGGTCTTGGTTCTTTCCCCCGACGGGCTTTACCGGGGGGACGAGCGTCGAGCCGACCGAGAGACAAAACACCGACCATTTCATTCCGATCGAGGATCGTTGGCGGATCGGCACCCCGACTTGGGATCGCTATGGCAAGGGCCATCCGCCGGTGGACGACTATCCCTTTGTCCAAGGTGCCTGGTGGGATCCCTACAATCAAAACGTGCTCAAAGGGGATTATCCGATCGCGGGTCAGGATGTCTTTATGAGACTTGGGTTCCGGACGACGAATCTCGTGGAGTATCGCCAGACGCCGATCCCAACGACGCCGACTGAAGCGACTCAAAATCCCGGTGAGTTTGAATTCTTTGGCAATCCGAATCAGTTCCTATTCGCTCAATACAACTCCGCATCGATCGATTTATTCAAAGGGGATTCGGTATTTAGACCCTTTGATTGGCGTTTCAAGGTCAATGTGATTTTCAATCAAAACTATCTTAAGGTCTATGAATTGGGAGTTGTTTCTCCGGATGTGACCGATGGGACGAATCGGCATCGGACATTTTGGTCGCTCGAGGAGTGGTTTTATGAATCCAAGATCGCCGACACGAGTCCCAATTATGATTTCGTTTCGGTCCGCGCTGGCTCGCAGTTTTTCAGCAGCGATTTCCGAGGTTTCATCTTTGCAGATACCAACCGTGCGGTGCGTCTTTTCGGAAACCGCTTGAGCAACCAAGACCAGTACAATGTCATTTGGTTTGATCAAACGGAAAAGGACACCAACAGTTTTCTGAACACTTTGGATGACCGGCACCAGAACACACTGATTGCCAACTATTACCGGAACGATTTCGTATTCCCAGGATACAACACCCAGGTCAGTTTCCATTACAACCGCGATCAGGCCAGTACGAAGTTCGATGATAACGGTTTCTTGGTTCGTCCCGATCCGGTCGGAGTGTATGCACCGCATCAGGTCGATGCGTATTATTTGGGTTGGTCGGGCAACGGCCATATCAACCGTTACAATGTCAGCCATGCGGCTTACTATGTCACCGGTCGCGATGAGCTCAATCCTTTGGCGGGCCAGGCGCAGGACATTCATGCGTTTATGGGAGCTTTGGAACTCTCCTACGATCGGGACTGGGCTCGTTTCCGTTGTTCGTATTTCTACGCCTCGGGCGACTCCGACCCGAACGATACGCAGGCCAACGGATTTGATGCGATCTTCGACAATCCCAATTTCGCCGGCGGTGAATTCAGCTATTGGAATCGCCAGCAAATCAAGCTATTCGGAGTCAATTTGGTGCAGCGGCAGAGTTTGATCCCGAACCTTCGCAGCAGCAAGTTCCAGGGGCAAACGAACTTTGTGAATCCTGGAATCCAGCTTGTGAATTTCGGCTTTGATGCCGACTTGACGACCAAATTCAAGTGGATCAACAATGCGAATTATCTTTGGTTTAATCAGACGGAATCCCTGGAAGTCTACACCTTTCAAGAGAAAGTCCGCAACGAGATCGGACTGGACTTGAGTTCGGGCGTTGAGTATCGTCCGCTTTTAAACAACAACATCCTGATTGTGGGTGGAATCTCGGGTCTGCTCGTGGGCAACGGGTTTCGCGATCTGTACCAACCGCTTTACGGCAGCGTACCGGATCTAGCAGCCGGATTCTTCGAAGCGACATTCGAGTATTGAGGACAAGCACCATGCCCGATAATGGATTTGGGGGCCGAATCAGCTTTATTGTTTTGGCGATCGGTTTTGCATGGTGTTGTTTCCTAGCCTATCCAGTACACCTCGCTGCGCAAACGGCTCAGCAGATGGGTGTAGGGACTTCGCCTAAGTTCCATACGCCGAGCGTTCCACCACCGGCAGGCCAGGATCCCTGGGGACCGGCAAGAGCCTTGGGGATCGCCGGCAATGAGTCCTACCCGATCCCACCGGACCTATGCGATGTCGACATGTACCGACAGAGCAAGTCCGATGCTGCGGCCAAGAGTCATTCGTGCATTCAGTGCCACAGCCAGGTCGGGAACATGCATCCGCCCAACACGGTCAACATCGGATGTACAGACTGCCACGGGGGCAATGCCAACGACTTGACCAAACTCGGTTCCCACGTTCAGCCGAGATACCCGGCCTTATGGCCCACGGCAGCCAATCCCGTGCGAAGCTATGCATTGCTGAATTATGAGAGCCCAGAGTTTGTGCGGTTCATGAACCCTGGCGACCTACGCGTCGCACATATCGCTTGCGGCCAATGCCATGCAAACGAAGTCTTGCAGTTGCGCAAGAGCATGATGACGCATGGATGCATGCTTTGGGGAGCTGCGATCTACAACAATGGTGGTTCTCCGACCAAATGGTCCAGCTACGGCGAGAGCTATTCGATGGAGGGCAAGCCGCAGCGGCTCCAGACGGTCCCGGCTCCCTCGCAATACGATATCGATTACAAAGGAATCCTCCCTTACCTGGACCCTCTACCCCGTTTTGAAGCCTCCCAGCCGGCCAATATCCTGAGGATTTTCGAACGTGGGGGGCGCTTCCGACCCGAAATCGGTATCCCAGAGCGCACGGAGGAACCGGGCCGTCCCCGAGAAAGGCTTAGCAATCGAGGTCTCGGGACGGAGAATCGAACCGACCCGGTCATGGTTGGTCTCCAAAAAACGCGGCTTTTAGATCCGACATTGAATTTCCTTGGGACCAACGATCACGCCGGCGATTATCGCTCGAGCGGTTGTAGCGCATGCCACGTCATCTATGCCAACGACCGCTCGGAGATGGCCTCGGGCCCTTTTGCCAAATACGGCCATCGCGGTCTAGCCGCCTCTGAAAAGGACGATTGGGTTCAGTACATCGATCCGACGATCCCCAAGGATGAGCCAGGGCACCCGATCCAGCACATGTTCACCAACAGCATTCCGACGAGCCAGTGCATGGTCTGCCATATCCATCCTGGGACAACGGTCATCAACACCTACCTGGGTTTCATGTGGTGGGATAACGAAACCGATGGGCAATGCATGTACCCGAAGACCCAGAAAAACCCGACGGCCGAGGAATCGATCGAGGCGTCTTGGTCGAACCCTGAAGAAGCCTCCGCGCGAGGCTTGTGGGGAGATCCAGAGTTCCTCGATCGCGTCAGCGAACTCAATCCGTTTCTCAAGCATACGCAGTTTGCCGACTTCCATGGCCACGGCTGGGTGTTCCGCGCGGTCTTCAAGAAGGATCGCCAAGGGAACTTGCTCGATCACACCGGAACGCAACTCGAGGCTCCGACGACCCCGGATCTTATGGCAGCCATGGAGCCGTCCGATGAGTTTGAGAAAATCCATGGCAAGCAGCGAGACGGCGTACCGGTACACCTCATGGACATCCACACCGAACGCGGGATGCACTGTGTCGATTGCCACTTCTATCAGGATGGGCATGGGGACACCAAACTCTACGGCGAGGTCCGTGCGGCGATCGAAATCCAGTGCATCGATTGCCATGGGGACGCCACAGAGAACCTGATTTCCAAGGTCGATGGTCAATTGCGCCGCGGGCTTCCGGTTCAGCTCCCGACCAGCGGACCGGCCTCGGGGGATCAGCCGACGAATCTGCTGGCTCTGCGCACCGCCTTTGGCGAACCTCGGTTCGAGATCCGCCGAGTTCCTGGTCGCAAGCCCGTCCTGATCCAACGCAGCAACGTCGAGAAGGGACTTGAGTGGGTCGTGACGCAGACGGCCGAAACGATCGACCCGCAGAGCGATTCGTACAACCCTCGCAGCCATATCGCCAAGACCGTTCAGATGGGTTCCGATGGTCAGATGACCTGGGGCCAGACGAGCTCGGCCGAGCAATGCGCTCACAGCAATAAAAACATGAACTGCATCGCCTGCCACAGTTCGTGGAACCCAAGTTGTTTTGGGTGCCATCTACCCCAAAAAGCCAACTTAAAAACCCCTAACCTGCACAACGGCGGCGAAGTCTCACGCAATCGCATCTCCTACAACTTTCAGACCCTTCGGGACGATGTCTACATGATCGCTCGGGATGGAAATGTCACAGGGAACCGCATCGGACCGGCTCGCAGCTCCTGTGCCATCCATGTTGGGAGTTACAATAGCAATCGAGAATCGATCTACGTCCAACAGCAAACCATCAGCGGCGAGGGACTCAGCGGGATCGCATTTAGCACCAACGTTCCGCACACGGTCCGAGGGGGCTCGGGTTGGGACCCCAGCCATGCGACTCGGCCTCCGGGAACCTACGAGACAAAATCCTGCAGCGATTGCCATTTGTCGATCGACAACGACAACAATGCGATCATGTCCCAATTGCTCATGCAGGGCACCGGTGCGACGAACTTCATCGGGAAATACTGCTGGGTTGGAACCGGTGAGCATGGCCTCGAAGGGATCGTCGTAACCGAGCAAACCGAACCCCAAGCGGTCATCGGTAGCAGCTTGCACGAAATCGCTTATCCTGACAATTTCCATAAGCATGTCCATGAGCATCATCGCGAGCTAGAACACGCTCACGAACATCCTGGCCGGGACATCATCGAAACGCTAAGTCCTCTTTACCGAAAACCGGAGATCCTCTCCTTGCAGCATCGCGGGGAATATCTCTACGCGGCCTGTGGCGAAGGAGGACTCAGAGTTTTCGACATCGCGTTTATCGACCATAAGGGCTTCTCCGAGCGGATCACCACCGCGCCGGTATCGCCGTTGGGACAACGCTTCTATGTTCGCACACGCTATGCCACAAGCGTTGCGGCCCCGACGACGATCGCCCCGGATCCGACCCGTACGCACCGACCAGAAAACTTTGAACAAGCCGTCCCGGCACTCTATGCGTACATCTATGTGACGGACAAATACGAAGGTTTGGTGATGGTCTCAGCCGCCTCGTTGCTCGACGGAAAACCCGATAACAACTTTTTGAAAAAGGATGTGGTTTTCAACCCGGATGGGCTCCTATGCGGAGCCACCTCAGTGAGCATCGTCGGTAATTTTGCTTACGTTTGCTGCGATGCCGGTTTGGTGGTGGTCGATTTGGTCGATCCGACGAAGCCTAAGGTAGCTTCCGTCGTCGGCCATGATGTGTTGCATCATCCCCATGCCGTCGCTGTGCAATTCCGCTACGCATTCGTTTGCGACGAAGAGGGAGTCAAAGTATTCGATGTGACCGAACTGAGCGCGCCGGTGCATGTGCATACGGTCGAACTCCACGATGCGCATAGCATCTATCTCGCTAGAACTTATGCGTACGTCGCCGCTGGTCACCAAGGATTGGCCATCCTGAATATCGCCAATCCAACCCAAGCCCATATCGATCAGATCTACGATGCCGATGGGGAAATCAACGACGCGCACGATGTCAAATTGGGTATCACCAACGTCAGCCAGTTTGCTTACATCGCCGACGGCAAAAACGGGTTGCGAGTCGTCCAACTGACCAGTCCAGAACTCCATGGCAACGATGGTTTCTCACCGAGACCTAACCCCAAGTTGATTGCGACGCGGAAGCTACCCAAAGAGGGTCATGCTCTGTGCATCTCGCGCGGGATCGATCGGGATCGAGCCGTCGATGAATCAGGAAATCAAATCGCGGTATTCGGGCGGGTCGGTGCACGACCCTTGAATCGACAAGAAGTCTTCCGCATGACGCGCAAACCCGACGGGAGTATTTTCCAAGTCAGCGACGATCCTTTCGATCAACGCGTCTATCAGTTCCCCTCGACCATCCGGAAACTCGAAACGGCTCGAGCGCTTCGAACCGATTCGATCGTACGCTAGTCCGATAACTATGCGTCTTTAACTAGTCGTCGTTCGGGTCGATCGCAAAGGTCGGCTGAACCATCGCTCCGACGAGCTGATCGAACTGCTCGGTGGAGATCCCCGAGCGGCGAACGCCTTGGCCACGGTAGATAACAAGGCCCTGTTTGCGCGATAGTATTTCTCGCCGTGAGCGAAATTCAGGTTCGGTGTTCCAATCCCCATCGAGACTCGTCCAATCGAATAATCCCGGGAGGTTGCCCGAGAGATATTCCCAGTACGCCTTGCGATCGGTCTGGAGAAAAATCTTACCTTCAGGGATCAGCGTCCGGTACATCCATCCGATGAACTCAGGGGTTAGCATACGGCGAGCCGCAGTCACCGGATCGGCATAGGGCTGAGGATGATAGATATGAATCTCGGCAAGGCTCGCTTCGGCGCACAATTCGGTGAGGAATCGCCATCCATCGACGACTGCAAAACGCACGTGCAAGAGGCCTCGTTGGTTGGCCCTGCGGGTTCCGTAGCGGACGACCGCCGGTAGCGAATCGATCGCTAGGTGATTCCGATCTGGGCGCAGGACAGCATCGGCGATGGTGAATCTTCCGTTGCCACACCCGATATCGACGACCAAAGGGGCTTGGCGGCCAAAGAGGATGTTCCAATCGACCGGTTTGGCGTCCGGTATCCGCTTAAGGGCCGACTGAGTCCATTGCTCTTTGGGAACAATGAGCCCTGGAATGGGAATCCCGAATTCGTATTCGGTCTGGCCCGGTTCAAGAACGGTCGCCGGAGCCCCTTTTCGATGCGGCCTGAGATGATACCGGCTAGGACGTTTTGGACTCATGTTTTCCGATCACAACGAAGGTACATTTGACCGATCTGGACGTAATGGCGCCAACCTCGTTCGATCATTTCAAGCTCGATCTCACCGCACTCGCGCACGATCTTACCTGGAAGTCCCATAACAAGCGAGCGAGGCGGGATGATTTGTCCTTCCCGAACCAAAGCGCCTGCCGCGACGATCGAGCCGGTGCCGATGACGGCTCCGTTGAGGATCGTCGCTCGCATGCCGATCAAGCAATCCGATTCGACCGTCGCACCGTGAACGATGGCCCCGTGTCCGACCGTGACCCGCTGGCCGATGAGCAGCGGATATCCCGGATCGGCATGCAGACAAACCAGGTCTTGAATGTTGGAGAAATCCCCGATCGAGATCGCATCTGCATCGCCTCGCATCACCGAGCCAAAAAGAACCGTGCACGAACGACCGATCGTCACATTCCCTCGAACGGTGGCATTGGGCGCGATGTAGCAATCTGGCCCAACGAGGTCACGCCGGAATGACAAATCGATCGAATCATCCATCTTGAGCTCCAAAAGCAAAAGGGCCTCGCCTTGACTCGTCGGATTATAGCGATCCTACCGAGCCTACTCAGACGAGCCCTCGTGGATTTTCGGTGGTTCTTCCGGAGGTGTCTCTAATGTGGGGAAAACTTCGGTAGTAGGTGGAGTTCCGTCCATCGACCCGTAGCCCCAGGGTCTTTTCGAATGACAACGCTATGACAGACGTGAAAAACTTCAAGAAGACAGACCGACCCGCCCCAACGGGCCGATCGGTCCGTTGGGATATGCTCGGCGTGGTCCTTTTCGGGATTACAGCCGTGGTATGGGTGGCCCTCTTTACCCACGATCCGGCAGATGACATTCGAGCTTCCTTTGGGTTTTCCAGCGATGAGTCCATCGGCCAGAGCCCCACAGCGAGGGGACCTGCCTGGATGGCTCCGGCGATCTATCCACCGAACGGAAAGATTCAAAACGAAGCTGGGTTTCTCGGCGCATTGGTCAGCCAGATTCTCTTTCAAGCGACCGGGATCGGCGCGTATTTGATCGCCCTGTTGCTTCCGATCTCCGGAGTCGTATGCCTGCGAAAAACACCTTGGGCTAGCCCGTTGGGACGAAGCCTCGGTTGGAGTTTACTGCTGGCATCTCTGTGCGCATTGCCCGATCGCCTGGGACTTCCTATCCCGTTGAGCGTCCCGATCGGACGAGGCGGATACCTCGGGGCCTTGATCAACACTTGGCTCAATGAACACTTGGCATTTACTGGCGGATTGATCTTCCTTTTGGCAGTCTTTTCTGTCGGTATGCTCTTGAGCACCGAATATGCGGTCATCCGGTATTTGGGATTTGCAACGACCGGTGGGATGACGCTTTTTAAAGCGCTGCGGTTGCATTTTGCCAACGGTTGGGTCCGAACAACGACGGGAAGTGGAATATTCACCGCTCGGCGTACCGACTTGCCCGCTTCGGTGACACTGCGCGATGGAGATCCTATGGTCTCGCTCGCGGGAGGACCGATTCCCTCCTTTAGCGACTTGGCCAAGCGGCCGTTTAACGATCCTCTAGGGAGCCCCGTCGCCGACGAAGAAGCGACCGATGCGGATGGACCATCGATTCGCATCGGTCGGCGGGCGACGAGCTCGTTCAGCAGCCAAGACCTCTCTGGGGGGAACAAACCGATCGGTCGAACGGATCTATCGGTCTCGAAGTCCAAGGGCAAGTCGTCGCGCGGAGCCAAAACTTCGATCGAAGAGGGACTAGACCAGGAGCAAGAACGGATTCAGGGCGGTCCCAATCGAGACGAGGAAGACTGGGATCTAGCCGAAGATCAAGCCGCCCGAGGCAATGGTCTCGATGGGGAATTGGATAGCGATCCAACCGACGAGGAATCTCTCGAGGACGCTTCGCTTGAGGATCTGGAGTCTGAGGACCTGGAGTCTGAGGACCCGAGCGAACCGAGCGATATCGCATTGACGGCGCATGGCAAACTCCGAGCAGACCCTTCGCACGGATCCTCAAGCCCTGAGCCCAGGATACGCAATTCCAAGAATCGCAAGAAAGAAGAGGAAGAAGAGGAACGCAACTCCCTCTACAACTCTTTGAACGACACCAAGCTTCCGGCCGGGAGCGAAGAGTACGTACTTCCGAGCGTCGAGCTGCTCGCCGAGGGAGATGATTTTTCGTACGACGAGCAGACCGAAGAGGTCAAACGCAAGGCCCGAGTCCTTGAACAAACCTTCTCCAACTTCGGATTCAACATTCGGGTCGTCGAGATCGAAACCGGTCCGGTGATCGCTCAGTACGAGATCGAGATGGAAGCAGGTTTACGATTATCAAAAATCACCGGTTTGGCCGACGATTTAGCGATCGCTTTGCGGGTACCGAGCGTTCGCATCGTAGCGCCGATCCCAGGCAAAAACACGGTGGGTATCGAAGTCCCCAACGAGAAACGCCAAGTCGTACGCATGCGAGAGGTGATCGAGGAGGGAGCCGCGCAGGTACGGAAAATGAAGATCCCTTTGTTTCTGGGCAAGGACGTTTCGGGCAAGCCGCTGTCGGTCGATTTGGCCGGCCTACCCCACCTGCTTATCGCGGGTCGAACCGGTACGGGAAAAAGCGTTTGCTTGAACTCGATCATCTGCTCGATCTTGATGGCACGTCGACCTGACGAAGTGCGCATGCTGATGATCGACCCGAAGATGGTCGAGCTCAGCGGCTATGCGCGATTGCCGCACCTGATGCACCCCGTGGTGACCGACATGCGCAAGGCCGAAGCGATTTTGGCTTGGGCCGTCGACAAGATGGAGGATCGCTACGCGTTGCTCGCTAGGGCCGGGGTTCGGCATATCACCAGCTACAACCAACTCGGACGCGACGAACTTCGCGAGCGACTCCGACCCGAGACCGACGAGGAAGCCGAGATGATTCCCGATCATCTCCCATTCATCGTGATCGTGGCCGACGAAATGGCCGATTTGATGATGACTGCCGGTAAAGAGGTCGAAGCGCACATCATTCGGCTAGCGCAAAAGAGCCGGGCCGTTGGGATCCACTTGATCCTCGCGACGCAAAAGCCGACGGTCGATGTGATCACCGGTTTGATCAAAAGCAATTTGCCCGCACGGATCAGTTTCCAGGTCGCCAGCCGAACCGATAGCCGCGTGGTGCTCGATGAGAACGGAGCTGACAAGTTGCTTGGAAACGGAGACATGCTCTTTTTGTGGCCGGGGACCAGTACCTTGCTTCGAGGCCAAGGGACGTATTTGAGCGATGATGAAATCAACGCGGTCGTCGACCACTGCAGCACCGGTGAGCAGAACTTTGTGCAAGAGCTCGTGCAGTTGAAAATCAAAGATGACAGCGAGCAAGAGGACGCGGTTGCGGGAGGTTTCAGGAAGCGTGACGATTTGTACGAAGCGGCAGTGGACGTGGTGGTCCGCGAGGGCCGAGGGAGTTGCTCGTTGCTCCAAAGGGCATTGGGGATCGGCTATGGCCGAGCCGCACGTCTGATCGACTTCATGGCCGAGGATGGGATTGTCGGCGAGTATGCAGGATCTCAAGCTCGCGAGGTGGTCATCACCATCGATCAGTGGGAGCGGATGCGATCGCAGCCGGAGGAGGGTTCGGGACCGAGCAAGCGACCGAACAAGCTTCGACGAGAGAACAACTGGGACGATTCGCCTGGGGTGCAGAAGTCCAAATCGGTTCGCAAGAGCGACCCGGTGATCGCCCTTGAGGAGCAAGAAGGCTACGATTTTGAATCGGAC
>Ga0208085_1000137_pt1 | contig 27354 bp, 22 predicted proteins | sample LakMenEpi21Jun10_FD_150721 | JGI IMG/M metagenome (GOLD analysis project Ga0208085, IMG submission 150721) | Freshwater microbial communities from Lake Mendota, WI - 21JUN2010 deep hole epilimnion (SPAdes) | ecosystem: Environmental > Aquatic > Freshwater > Lentic | place: Lake Mendota, Madison...
TATTGAACTTACCGAGATCCAGAGCGAGAATTTTCACAGTACTTGTGTCCTTTGGGTTTGGGGTTGGAATTTTGTGACGTTTCTGCGTTGCAAGCGCAGGACAAGATCACGGGTCAGAGTCGCCAGATTTTATTCGAAGGGCTCCCACCCCAAACCCAGGACTTACATGGATTCTTTCGTCCATTAAAGTTGGGCCAAACATGAAACTCCCAACACAAGAAGACTTTGACCCGTGGGGTGGAGACTTGGATGCTCAGTGGGCATGGACGAACTTTGGCGGACTTACGCTCGACGCAGCCAAAGAGAAGTTCCGTCAAAAACCAGAGTGCTACTATGAGGACTTCATGTCCATGGGAAGCCGAGCATTTTCCTTTTATTTTTCCGTTGTCGAAACGTACTTAATCGATTCTCCGGCTGAATATGAGGGCTGGGATCGCTGTGCTTGGATTCTTGCGCATGCCATAAAGAGCCAGTTGCAGCGTGAGACGAAATCTGTTGTGCTACACTTGCTTCCTCGAATCCGCCATCTGATACAATTTGTCCGTCAGAACATTGCACACTTCGATGATGAATCAGAAGGACAATCCAGGATACTGCTGGCATGGACAGAGCTCGACGAGGTTGTCCGTCAATGTGAATGAATACGGACGAACAATCACGTGCACCCAAGTCGCGGATTGGGTGCTTTGACTTTTAGAGACGTTACTTGCCGCGACTGGGTGACGTGTAGCGTTCGCAAACTAGGAGAATTCAATGGGAGCCACGATATCGTTTTTCGTCGAGCAGAGCATCCCCGGTGCAGAGTTCAATGGCGACGGAAAGATGCTGATCGAATGCGTGGATGTGCTCGACGGCATTGCATCAAAAAGCAAATTGGGCCCCGCGCTCAGTTCATTCTTTTGCGATCCCGAAGCGATGGCCGAAGATCTTCCCGAAGGGGAGACCATACAGGAACCGTGGCACGATTCTCAGCCAGCGCTGGCAACAGTCTCTGGCCTGTTAAACGCCCTCGATGCACAAGATGAAAACGCACTAACAGTGATCGATCGTGGGGGAGCAATGGATTCACTTTGGCGGGTGCTCGGAATCAAGCGCGGCGAGGAATGCCAACGCGCTGAGACCGTAATTCAAGAGTTGAAAGAACTGGAACGTTGTTTAATGCTTGCTTCGGGTCAAGCCTCGCGATTCTACTTGCTTGTATGTTGAGGCCGCCGCGAACCAACGCATGCACCGGAGTCGCGGGTCGGCCGTTTTTCCAAATTTAGCATCACTTGCCGCGACCACGGTGATGCGTGACGTTCGTCCTATCTTGTCATTTGCTTGACGTGTGTTTCGAAAGCGATACCATGAGCTTTGCGATTGAAAGAGACTAGTTCGACTTCTTTAGGAGAAACTAAGATGTTCCGTGTCATGTCGTTTGTGTTAGCGATTCTTTTGTTGTCACCATCAGCAAATTGCCAGGAGGAGTACTACATGGCCGATGAAGGTGATGAAATACTACTCGTAGATTCGTTCGGCATACAGATAGGTGTAACGTTCAGTGAGTCTGGAGTTGCGGTTAATGGATCGCTGCTTGGAGGATTGTTCGAATTTCGAGGCGCTGCTGACCCGTTCGGGTCAGTGTCTGGTTGGGCTATGATGTCTGGCGATATTTATCGTGGTGGAGGTAGGACCGCGAAAAACCTTACACCGTCGAAGAAGGATCTTGAGGGAAAAGAGCCCGGATTGTCTGTGACTACTACCCCAACCAAGGGCTGGAAGCTTCCTGGTATCAAGAAGCTGGAGGAACTGGGGTTTGAGGTTGTTCCAGATCCAACTGAAGACGATCCAAATCATCATGTAATCCGGCCAGGGAAAAAACTGATCGATCAAGGGCACACACTCCGAGAATGGATTGACGGTCGTGATGGAATAGACGAGGAGAAAAAAAGAGACTTGGCCTCCATTAACAAAGATGCTGAAAGAAGTCGCTGAAGAATTCGTTCCTAAGAAGTAGGGTGCTGAAATGTCAATCCATCGCGAACTCCTTTACTTTCGGACCGAGTTTTTCTGCAGACTGATGAATAGAATCAATTCCACGTACGGTAGTTCGGGATTCGAGCAAGGTATCATCATAACGGCTAAATCGGCCGTAAGCGACCCATGGATTTTTCAGATTCTTGACGTATGCGGCGGGTGGAATGCGAAGACGATTGAGGCCGATATTGATTCGGATTCGGCGTTGGCTGTTTTTTGCTTGATTCTGGCTAGCTGCGATCAGGACGCAATTGAGGCAACTGCTGCATTTAAGAATAACTCCCCTCGTTCGGTGGGCGTTGCTTTTGCGAAAGCCGTTTACGATGGTTTAGAGGAGCCGGGAAATGAATTGCTGCTCGAATGGCGTCCACCCGCTACTTCATCTGCACTCTATTTAATTAGGCCTGAAAACCTTGCTAGTGGCGATGCAGACGATTTAGCGATTTGCTCGAACATGATTTTGCGTGAACGAGACTTAATCCACCTTATTCATGGATAGAAATACTCGAAGACGAACAATCGATTGCAGCCAAGTGCTCGGTCATCCGGTCTTGATCGGTTGATGATAACCGCTCGCACTGGCTGAATCGGGTCGTTCGCCTACGAGCCGTTGGATGTCGGCAGTCTCTCTCAGGACCGGACTTCCTTGTCTTAAATACGTGTCAGCCTTCCTTGGCTGACAGGCTCTTTTTTTTCAGATGCAGGGTCTAGCTGAGATGATTCAGCGCGCTATCGGGAATTGAGCAGCCAGCGACTACCCCCGGCGTGCCACTGGGCTGTCGAGCCACCTAGGCTGTTGAATCTCAGAAGTGGATCAAGTAGAATCCGTATACGATAGACACGGCGAAGCGACTTAGCCCAACGTACAATCTATCCCTCCGTTCCGCTTCGCTCCAGTCGGGATAGATTGTTATTCGTTCCATCAGAGCGATCGGAGTTTGGTCAAGGCCTGCTGGACCCCCTGGCGTTGGGCGACCAAGTCGCTCAAGGCCTGGCGTTCTTTGTCGATGATCTCCGGTGGTGCCTTTCCAACGAAGGCTTGATTGGAAAGCCGACTCTCCTTGCCCTGAATCTGTTTTTCCAAGTTCTCGAGCTGTTTCTCGTTGCGCGCGATTTCGGCGGCGACGTCGAGGAACTGGCTCAAGTCGACGTACACGTCCATCCCTTCGATGGGCATGTGGGCATGAACTTCTGGGATTGAAATGTTCGTGCCCCAAGCGACTCCGACGGCACCTGCCATGCTTTCGAGGAATGGTCCCATGGGTTTGAGCAATCGCTCGTAGCGATCCTCACAACGGACCGAAAATTGGACGCGCTGCTTGGGTGCGATATTTTGCCTGGAGCGAATTTCGCGGATCGCGCCGATCAATGCGACGAAGTGCTTGAACTGCGCTTCGACATCCTGGCGGATCAGCTCGACCTGGGCTTTTGGCCACGGGGCCTGGATCAACCATGCTGTGGCGTCCTGCTTGGCAAACAAGTCGCGCTGCTTGCTGAACTTGCCCAACTCCTGCCAAATCGCTTCGGTGACAAAGGGCATCATGGGGTGGAGCAATCGGAGCATCTGGTCCAAGCAATGGGCCAGGATTCTCTGGACCATCGGTCGCGCTTGGGGATCTTGCATCCGTGGTTTGGCCATCTCGACATAGTACGAACAGAAATCGTCCCAAGCGAAATCGTAAGCTGCCCGGGCCGCCTCAGCGTATCCGTACCGCTGAAGCTCGCGATCGACAACTTCGGTGGTCGTGGACAAGCGGGACAGAATCCACTGGTCTTCGAGCGGCAAATTTGCCCAGTCGATCGAGCCTTGGGTGTATCCCTCAAGATTCATCATCACGAATCGAGATGCATTCCAAAGCTTGTTGACAAAGTTCCTAGCGACCTCGAATCGCTCGGAGACGACAGGAGCCCGGGGCAAGGCTTTGTCTTCGTCACTCTCGGCCCATTGGGTCGAGAAGGGCTTCTTGCATTTGTCGCAAACGACCCGATGCTTGATCCGATTCTCTTTGGTCTGATTCACAAGCGCCTGGCAATTGGGGCACTCGTATTGCACGGGCATGCGCACGTCTTGTGTTTCTGTGGTTAACCAAGCCAATCCGAATCGCAATGCATCGGCACCGAACTTCTCGATCACATCGATCGGGTCGACTCCGTTGCCCTTGGACTTCGACATCGTCTCGCCGAATCCATCGAGGATCTTCGGGTGGATGTAGACCTCGCGGAAGGGGACTTGGCCAACGTTGTTCAAACCCATGAGAACCATCCGGGCGACCCAGAGGGTGATGATATCTCGCGAGGTGATCAGGGTGTTGGTCGGATAGAAGTAATTCAAATCGTCGGTTTTATCGGGCCACCCGAGCGTCGAGTGGGGCCATAGGGCCGAGGAGAACCAGGTGTCGAGCACGTCTTCTTGGCGGACCAGCCCGAGCGACTGGATCTTGAGCTCCATTCCGGATGCTTCTTCTAGGATGCAAACGTGGAGGACCGATGGCTCCTCGATCGCCGCCGAGATCTGCCCCTGGGCAGCCTCGGGCATCGCCAAAATCTTCTTCATGGCCCCTTGGGCTTCCTCGGGGGACTCATAAGTTCTCGTCCAAATGGGGATTTGATGCCCCCACCAAAGCTGCCTTCCGACCGGCCAATCCCGCTTTTCGCTGAGCCAATCGACATAACCTTGGGTATATCGCTCTGGGTAGATCTTTACTTGACCTGCCTCGACCGCATCGATCGCCGATTGCGCGAGCTGCCCCATGGACACAAACCACTGATCGGCCAGATACGGTTCGATAGGGGTCTTGCTCCGATCGCTGTGCTTGAGTTCGATCTGCCGATCCTCGGTCTTCTCGAGCATCCCCAAAGCGTCCATGGCTTTGACGACCTGTTGGCGGGCAGCGGACATCGACAACCCATCGAACCGTCCGCCACCGGTATGGATCGTGCCATCGGGGTTCATGATGTTGATCATGGGTAAACCGCAGCGCTGGGCGACCTCGTAGTCGTTCGGGTCGTGCGCCGGGGTGACTTTCACGCACCCGGACCCAAGCTCTGGTTTGGCCCAGCTATCGACGACCAGCGGGATCTGGCGATCGCTCAGGGGCAAACGAACCATGCGCCCATCGCGGGCCATGGCCGCAAGCAGTTCGAGTTGGGGCAACAACTCGACTTGCCGCTGCTTGAGCCCATCGATCTGAATCTCGATGGATTCGCGATCCTTGGCTGCACATTCGGCCACCCTTTGCTCGGCCTGTTCGAGCGCTTTGCTCAAAGCGTTTGCAGGATCCGGATGGACCGCCACGGCGGTGTCTCCAAGCATCGTTTCGGGGCGCGTGGTCGCTACGACGACATAAGTAGGCTCGCCGGGCTTAGGATCGACCACCGGATATCGGAAATGCCAAAATCCCCCATCGACCGTTTCGGTAAAGACTTCATCGTCGCTGACTGCCGTCTGCAAATAAGCATCCCAATTGACAAGCCGCTTGCCCCGATAGATGAGCCCTTTGGAAAACAAATCGAAGAACGTGGTGCGGACGGCCCTTGCGCACATGGGGTCGAGCGTAAATCGGGTCCGACGCCAATCGCACGAGCAACCGAGCCGCTTGAGCTGACTCAAGATCCGCGCTTCATACTGCTCTTTCCAATCCCAAATCCGTTGGATCAACTGCTCGCGCCCCAGATCATGACGGGTCTTGTTCTCGACCTCCTTGAGCCTTCGTTCGACGACTGCCTGAGTGGCGATCCCCGCATGGTCCGTTCCAGGCATCCACAAGGCGACTTCGCCCATCATCCGATGCATGCGAATCTGGATGTCTTGAAGCGTATTGTTCAAGGCATGCCCCAAATGCAAGGCTCCCGTGACGTTCGGCGGTGGAATGACGATCGTAAAAGGACGCTTGCTCGGGTCCGCGTCGGCATCGAAACATCCCGCCTCGATCCACTGCAGATAGATTCGATCGGAGGCCCCTACAAAATCAAAGCGGTTTGGAATCTCGATGGGTTGGGCTGGATTGGTCATGAAAATCGGTCCTAGGCTGATAATCTTCGAACCCGCTGGCTGTTTGACACGCAGGCAGGTCCCACTGGGTGCCCAATTCTCAAAGAATCGACCGGCAACGCAAGGCCGACAGAGCCCAGGACCTAAAGAAACCGCGTTTTGACTCGACGCGACCGGCTCTCGATACCAACCTTAGTTCTACGAAACGGACACCAGCTACTGGAATTCGTCTCGGTCGATCTGGTAGCTCTCTAGCTTGCGGTACATCGTCGCTCGAGAAATCCCGAGCAATTCTGCAGTTTCGGGAATGCTCCCGCGTGTCCGCCGCATCGCCTCGCGGATCAATCGCTGCTCCCATTGCTCGATATTCAAGGAGTCCAAGTCCGAATCGGTCATCGTTTCGTGGAGCGCAAGGTCGCTTGCCTTGATCTCCGCCCCATTGGCCAACACGACTGCACTGTCGATGACATTGCGCAACTGGCGGACATTCCCCGGCCAGGAGTACTTGCGCATCTTTTCGAGGGCTTGCTCGGATAGCTTCAACTGAGGCCTGCCGTGGAACTTTGAGAAGTGATCGAAAAAGTGGGTGATCAAAAGCTCAATATCCTCGTGCCTCTGACGTAAAGGAGGAATCATCAACTCAAATACGCTCAATCGATAATACAGATCCTCACGGAACCTCTTTTCCTGGACGAATTCCATCAGGTCTCGGTTCGTCGCAGCGATGACCCGCACGTCGACGCTGATCTCTTTTCTGCCTCCGACGGGCAAAAACGGATGACCCTCGAGGATCCGCAACAACTTGGCCTGCCCCTCAAGCGTCATCTCGCCGAGTTCATCGAGAAACAACGTGCTGTTGTTGGCTTGCTCAAACCAACCGATGTGGTCCTTGTCTGCTCCGGTAAATGCACCTTTGACGTGACCAAAAAGCTGGCTCTCCATCAAATCCGCAGGAATCGCAGCACAGTTGACGCTCAGCATCGGTCGGTCGGCGCGCGAACTAGCCCGATGGATCGCCCGAGCGACGAGCTCTTTGCCTGAACCGCTCTCGCCGCGTATGAGAATCGATCCAGATGCCCTGGCAATCCGTACGATCTTCTCCTTCAATTCAACCATCGCCGCGCTGCGACCGAGCAACTCGTCGAATTCGGCCGTGCGACTCTTGAGCCTGTCGTGATGGATCTTCAAGACCTGCAATTCCCGCACCCGGACAATCGTAGTGGACAATATGCTCGCCGCCGCGATCGCGAAATCAAACGCATACGGAGAAAATATCTCTTTGTCTCGGTACAGATGGATCGCTCCAATCGTTTTGCGATCGTCGAGCAACGGTACGCAAATCGCATCTTTGAACGTGCGCAGAGCACCCTCCTTGACACTCGACTGCTTGCTCTCTGCAGATTCTTGCTGCATCCACACGGCTTTGCCGTACTTGCAGACCATCTCGGTGAGCTGGTCGCTAAGCTCAAGCTTGTTTTTCTTCGTCGTGGCCGGATACCGATGGCCAACATCTAGCAATCCGTATTCGTTGGCTACCAAAAATGCGACGGCCGTCGCATGGGTGTGCGCTCGGAGCAACTCGATGGCGATCGTGGCGACCTCATCCGGCGAGGTAAGTGAATTGCAATGGATGGACAATTGGTGCAAGTCGGCGATCTCCTCGTTTCGACCCGCCTCCTTGAGAGCTCGAAAGGAGATCATCCCGGTATTGATGCTTCCCGATGAGCCATCGCTCTGACCGTCGGGAAACAAATCCTTGGAATGATTGACGATCTCGACGGTCTGCTCTTCCACACTCGATTCGTCGACAAAGCTAAACTCGGTCCCCCCCATGCGAATCATGTCGCCGTCGTTCAAAACCGCTTCGTCGGTCTTCGAAAGGTTGACCAACGTGCCGTTCGTCGATCCGGCATCGAGCAAAGTCCAACGCCCGTTCTTGTAGACGATCTTGGCATGGACCCGCGAACATCGAGGGTCGTTCAACTGGACTTGGCACTCTGCCCCGCGACCGATCAATGTTTCAACATGTCGGTTCAACGGAAGCTTGGCGTTCATGTCCAAACCGCGGGTGACCTTGAGGTAGCTGGACATGTGGCTGGATCGTTGGAAAGTACCTGATTCTAAAAGCGATAAGCTTCAATTATAGACAGTTTGTCTCAATTTGCTACAGCGCCTCTTACGCACGGAACTCGAGCGTTTTTCTTCCACCACACGCAAATTTTTCACTCTCGCACGCCAATGACGAACTGCGTTTCCCATTAAAATTCGTTCAAAACCTGCTACCGATGCATCCCCATCCCCCTTCTCCTCGCATTGCTCCTATGTCCTCGATCGAGCCCAAAAAAATCTTCAACCCTTATTCACTAAAAGAACTCCTGCTGCTGGTCCTTTTTATCGCCCTGGGTAGCCCGAGTCTTATCGCTCAAGAACTCTGGGTCTACTCGCAAACCAATCTGCTCGTGCCAGAGGAAGTCGAACGCATCGAGACACTCATGCGACGCGCAAAACTAGCCGGATACACCCATATCCTTGTCGCCGACTCTAAGTTCTCTCGTTTGGCGCAACTCGATCAACGGTACTTCAACCACGTCGAGCGGATCAAGAAACTTGCTGCGGAACTTCCGATGAAACTCGTCCCTGCGGTTTGCTCGGTCGGATACTCGAACGACATCCTCTCGCTCAATCCAAACCTCGCCGAAGGCTTACCCGTTCGCGAGGCGCTCTATGTGGTTCGCTCAGGCCTTGCGCACCATGTTCCTGACTCGAGTTCCACAGATCCCAACAACGCTCTGCCGTCGCTTCGCGAAAAACGCCAATGGGGCTTCATCGATGAGGCGTTGGTTCCCGACGGCGACGCTCTCCGATCGGTCCGACCGCATACGGGCAACGTTCGCGTCTCGAAAAAAATTGAATTGACTCCCTTTCGTCAATACCATGTGTCGGTCGAAATCCAAACCGATGCTCTGGATGTTCCAGTCGAAATCAAACTCTTGACCAAGGATGGCTCGAGCCTCAACTACACCAACCTCGGTGTGCAGCCGACCCAGGATTGGAAAACGCACCACATCACTTTCAACTCCCTGGCGAACGAACAAGCCACCCTCTATATCGGTGCCTGGGGACTTACCCAAGGTCAACTTTCGATCCGCAACCCCATGCTGCACGAATGCGGTGCGGTGAACTTGGTCCGCCGACCGACGGCCCCGATCGAGGTCCTTTTGGAAGGTCCCGATGGACGACGCACAATGCTGAGCGAAGGGGTCGATTTCCAACGATGGAGCGATCCGAAACTCGGTACGGTTCCCTACGGTGGGGAGTACGAGGTTTGGCATGACGCTCCCGCGCTGAAGCTCTTGCGGAATCTTCCGGATGCGAGCCGACTGAGGGTTTCCTATTTCCACACCCATGTCGTCTACGACGGTCAGGTTTGCGGTACGGCGAGCGATAAGGATTTTCAACAACTTCTCGATCAGCAGATCGATGCCATGACCCGTTTGTTTCCCGACGCCGACTTCATGATGTCGCATGACGAGTATCGCGTCATGGGGTGGACGAAATCGAATATCGATCGACTCGCTCCAGACGCCTCGCCTGCGGCGGTCTTGTCCCACAACGTCAAGCATTGCAGCGAGCAACTCTCCGGAAAAGCTCCCGCGTCAAGAATCGCTGTCTGGAGCGATATGTTTGACCCCTACCACAACGCCCGCGACAAGTACTACCTAGTCAACGGCTCTCTGAGGGATGCCCAAGCTCCCGAAAACGTCCGCATCGTCAACTGGAATTTTGATAAACGCCAAGAGAGCTTGAAACACTTTTCCAAAAAAGGGCACAGCCAGATCCTCGCCGGTTATTACGATGGTCCTCCAGAACAAATCAATCGATGGCTAGATACCGTTCTTGAGCAACAGATTCCCAACGTTCAAGGGGTCATGTACACGACTTGGCGTCGCAACTACTCCGATTTAGAAACGTTCGCAAAAGAAGTTCAGTCGCACCGATGGCATAGCGAACCCCGCTGAGCCGTCAGGAAAAACTCTTCCCTGCGATCCTCAGAAAGACATCCTCGAGACTCGGTGGCCCGATCGTCATGCTCGTGACTAGCGAGCCGAGACTCGTATACACATCCATCGGGGAGATATCGGTTTGCTGCCGCACGATTCGGACCGAGCCCCCATGGATGCTACCGTGATACCCGAACTGCTTTTCGAGTTGTTCGACTACCCTGTCCGGCTCGTTGGTCGCAACACTAAAGACGATCTGACCCGTGCTCTTGCGCAGAGCTTCTGGCGAATCATCGACCAACAGTCGACCTTGGTCCAAAATCGCAATCCGATCGCATTTCTCGGCTTCCTCGAGAAGGTGCGTAGTCAGAACGATCGTCGTGGAGTGCTCTAGGCGAAGCGCTTCGAGGGATTGCCAAAGTTCGAGTCTCGAAAGAGGATCCAAACCGGTGCTCGGCTCGTCGAGCAAAAGCAACTCCGGCCGATGCAATAATCCCTTGACCAACTCGACGCGCCGTCTGAGCCCACCCGACAGCTTGTCGATCTTGATGTCGAGCTGGTCCTTGACCCTCAACGCTTCGGACAACTCGTCTAGCCTCGACTTGGCCTCGCGCTGGCCGATCCCGTACAACGCTGCCTGAAACAGAATGTTCTCGCGAGCCGTCAGCTTGCGATCCAGGCTCGGGGACTGAAACACCACTCCAATCCGCTCGCGTATCGCTTGTTGATCTTTGGCGACATCGTAGCCCAGCATCCGAATCGTGCCGCTTTGAACGGGCACCAAGGTGGACAAGAGCCTAAACAAGGTCGACTTGCCACTGCCGTTGGGTCCAAGGACTCCGAAAATCGACCGCTGAGGGATTTCCATCGCAAGTTCATTGAGGGCAAATTTTTCGCCGTACCGATGCGAGAGCCCCGAGATAGCAACGGATGGCTCAGCGTGCGCCGGCATTAGAACAGTCCCCAACGCACGACGACCAGCAAGAAAATCGCCGGTAGGAAAACCAAAGAGGTTCGCAATAGCTTTCGGGCCGTACCCTGATCCCTGCTGCGGAGAAATTTGGTCGAGGCGATCAGTTGAAAAAAGGCGATCCCGAAAGCCAAGCCGGCTAGGATCCATGTCGCGATCGATTCAGGACCGAGGACTACCAAGCTCAATGGACAGAGCAACGCCGCCGGTACGACGGCATGCCAGCCGGCCGCAAGCCCCGATGGCTCCTCGCCTGTGAGCATCCGAAAGCCCGCCTGGGAGTATTGATCCTTGTACAACCAAGCGATGGCCATGAAGTGGGGAAACTGCCAAAGAATCACAATGGCCGTCAAACCCCAGGCCTCGAGCGACTGGATGGATCCACCGGCGGCCGTCCACCCGATCATCACCGGCAGCGCACCTGGCAATGTTCCGACGGCGGTGTTCCACCACGACCAAGCCTTCATCGGTGTGTAGACCCAACAGTAGATGAACCAGGTCAGGAAGCTTACCAAGGCCGCTGTTGCATTGGTCCCAAAGTAAATCATCGATGTGCCGACGGCGAAGAGCAACCAACCGAAGAGACTCGCCTCGCTCATCGTTAGCCGACCGCTCGGAAGGGGTCGGTTGCGGGTCCGGGGCATAAGAAAATCCCGATCCCGTTCGAACCACTGATTCAGAACGCTGGCGCTCGCAGCGACCATGCTGGTTCCGACCAAGGCGCTGAACCAAGCGATCGGCACGACCGACGTCTGGAGGAGACGACCGGCAAAGACCATCGCGACGGCGACGGTCAAGAGGATCATCACGGTGATCCGTGGCTTGGCCAAGACGAGATAATCTCGCCAAGCAGGTCGCACCCACGGCGAAGGCAATTCCAACGTTTTGGTCACTGGTGTGGACAAGGTATTCTCGAAGTGGTTCCGCTAGACGGCCGAAATGGACTGGGACAAAGCCCCAGCCGTTTGAGGATTATTCAACGGATCGCGATTCCCGACAAGGGAAAACTGACGCCTCGCAACGCGGCAAATCAGCCACATCGAGCTGGCGATCAGGAGCGATCCGGTCGCCTGATGGGCCGTGACCAACATCGATTCCCAGTATCCTTTGGCCGCGATGACGTACCGCGCAAGCGACCCGGTCGTCTCGCTCCAAGGAAGGGCATAGTTGGCCATCCAAGTCCCGATCCCCAATAACAATTGCAAAATCAAGAGGCCTAGCAACGCATTGGCCGGTCCCCTTAAACCGGGTTCCTGACCATAGGGGCTCTTGCGAACCATCAAGGCCACCGCAAGGATCGCAATCGTTACGACCCCTGCAAAGGTCAAATGCAAATGGACCATGGACATGAATCCCACTGGACTCGTGCTGGGCAAGGCGTGCCGAAGTTGAGCTCCCAGTACCAGTTGGGTCACCGTCGAGCCGAACAACACCCAGGATAACTTCCATAACCCACGGGGTACAATTCTGGCTGTCGCAGTTTTCCAATCCGAAGACGAAGCCAAAGCAACAAAGGTCGCATAAGCAAAAACCATAGGCCCCCCGCAGCCGTGGATCATCGCGATGGTCCGCTCATCCAATACGACCCGGAATCCTCCGAGCAACCCTTGGGCGATGACCGCTCCGAGCAAACCGACACAAGCCCAACGATACCATCGACGGGACTCTTGCCTCCAAGCTGCAATGCACAAGAAGATCACCAAGAGTCCCACCCAGGATCCCAAAAGCCGGTGTCCATGCTCGATGAGCAGGTCAAACGGCCCATAGATCCAGGTCCAAAACGGGTAGAGGAACAGGTTGTATCCATAAGTCCCGGGCCAATCGGGAACGGCCATCCCGGCATCGTGGGTCGTTACCAATCCTCCGACCCAAATCAACGGGAAGATGAACAGTGCGGCAAGCCAACTCCAGAGCTTGACGAAGTTGAATTTCACTTCTGAGCTCACGTTCGGTCCTCCAAGTGCATGACGTAGTACACCAACTCCCAGAGCTCCTGATCGGTCAGGCCCGGATTGGAATTCTCAGCCCTTGCCACTGGCGGCATCGGCGTCCCCTCGATCCCCAGGACAATTCTTTTGAAAATTTCCTTGGGAGACTTTCCTCCGTGGAACGCTCCCCAGTGGAAGTTCCTGGGCTTGGCCAACACGGGACGGAGAGCTCCATAAGGCTTCATCTCTTTCCACTCCTTGGGATGCTTCGGATCGATCCCTGCGAGGATCGTCCAATCCTTGGTCCATTCGTCGTAATCCTGGGAAGCTCCATCCCCGGCTCCGGTTTTTCCATGGCATTTGACACACGCCGTCAGCTCACTTTCAAAGTGCGATTTGCCTTTTTGGATCCATTCCAGATGGCGATACTCATCGCTCGGTGCGGTGGTAAACCAAGCCGGCGGTTCGGGCTCGGGCAGTGCGTCGCTCGGGGCGCTGTCCCATTTGCCGACCACCTCCGAGAGGATTTCTTGCATTCTCGGCTCGCTCGTGTCCAAAGGGATCCCTTCGCGCACGTTCAGACTGATGGCTCGACGCTCGACTTCCCCTCGCACGGACAAAAACCGCACGTATTCGACAAGGTCCTCGATGTCATGAGCGAACTCCTCGGACTCTTCGAGAGCACGGAACGAGGGCATCGCGGTTCCGGGGATCCCCTCATAGAGGGTCCGACGAAGGTCTTCTCGGGTAGGTTTTTTGCCAACCGGACTGGATTTGAATTTGAAAGTTCCCCTTCGGAAATCTCTCGGATACGGTTCGAGCAGCATCGAAACGGGCCCGAGCCCATCGCCCGAAAGACCGTGACATGTCACACAGTGCTTGCGAAAAACTCCGCGCTCGACCTTGTCGGCCAGCCGACCAACGGGCCCTGCACACCTCAGTACCGAATCCATTCGGACTGCTTCGGCCAGCCCGGCAGGCCATCGGGGCTGATCGAGCGGGCCGAACCAAATCTCGGTCAATGCGGTGGCCTGCTCGGCGATCTCGGCCGGATCCCGTTCGGCCGACTCTCGCGTCAAACTCGCTGCATGCAAATCGTTGGGTCGATACTTCAGTTCCGAAGGGCCGCACCCGATGAGCAGCACCCCGAGCATCGGCAAAGCCCATGCAAAACGTGCCGCGATGTCTCGCGGTGTTTTCGACGGGCTGTGCGTTTGGCCGGGCTCGATTCGAGTTGGCCAACAAGCAGTTTTTTCCGCAGCAACAGGATTCATTTCAATTTCAAGGAGGGGCTCAGAAAGCTCCGACGCCAGTCGGCCGATACGGCTACTGTAGGTGTACCGCAAAGTCACTAAAGAGTTTCCCAGGAAAACCAACGATTCGTAGTGTCAAATCGCCGCATGTGCTTGCGGCAGGCCCGGATTGTCATCTTTTTGTGGATAGGATGACGCCCTTGGACCGATTTTCGAGTTGTTTTTTGATCTCCACAAGGTATTTTCCAACCGATGAAGCTTAAAAGTACGCATGAAGATTTTCGGGTCGAGGAGATCACCTCGGTCCGTCCCACGGGTGGATCGCACGCTTTGTATCGGCTAACGAAGGCCGGTTTGGGTACTCCGGAAGCGATTGCGGAGGTTTTGAGCCACTGGAATATCGAACGCCGAAGGATCAGTTACGGGGGGCTCAAGGACCGGCACGCCTCGACGCTTCAGCATTTCTCGATCGCTCACGGTCCGAAAACGGGCTTTACGGACCGTTCGATGCAAGTCGAGTACCTCGGGCAGGTCCACCGCCCCTTCGACGCCAAGGACATTCAGGCCAACCGGTTCGAAATTCGCTTGCGAAAAATCGCTAAAAAAGACGTTGAGCAACTCGATCGAAACGCCGATTGGCTCAAGCACTTCGGCGCGATCAACTACTTTGACGATCAACGCTTCGGATCGATCGGGCAATCCGGTGAGCTTATCGGCATGCACTGGTGCAAGTTGAATTACGAGCGTGCGCTCTACATCGCCATGGCCGAGCCGAACCCTCACGATCGCCCCCGAGAGAGCGAACAAAAGGAGATTCTCCGAAACACTTGGGGGCAATGGGAAAAGTGCAAAGAGATGCTCGACCGCTCCCATCGCCGCAGCATCGTCACGTACTTGCTGGACCATCCTGTGGACTTCAAACGCGCGTTGGCTCTGGTCCGTTTGGACCTGCGTAGTATCTACATTGCCGCCTTCCAAAGTTGGATCTGGAACCGCTGGCTCTCGGCCCTGATCGACCGCTTCAATGAGCAACAGACCCAACGCCGCTTGCCGTCGAAATCCGGGCCGCTCTCGTTGCCTCAGTTGCTCACTGCCGACCAACAGAGCCGATGGAAAAGCCAGTGGCGAACCACCCTGCCCCTTCCCTCGGCTCGCCAACACGAATGGCCCGAAGGGACCCTCGAGACCCTCGAGTCGGTCGTCGCGGAACTAGGCCTTGCGGTGCGTGAGTTGCGATTGAAGTTCCCTCGTGATACGTTTTTCTCGCGAGGTCAGAGGGAGGTGCTGCTGTTTGCAAACGGATTCGAGTCGACCTGGGAGTCCTCCGACCCGAGTTCCGATCCAAACTCCGAATCGGTGGATTGGAAATTGGCCTTCGAACTGCCCCGGGGTGCTTACGCGACGATGATCATCCGACAGCTATTCCTCGATAGCATCGAAAACGGGCCTGAAACTGGGCCCGACGAAGGCCCCGAGGATAACCTTGAAACGGGCGCCGAAGACGGCCCAGGAAATCAGCTTGAAAGCCGTCGGGCGAGTAAGGATGAACCAGGGACTTCACAGGGCACAGGGGGGCAGCGATGAAACGATTCGATGGGGTGATATTCGATCTCGATGGAACGCTCATCGATTCGTTGGAGGACATAGCCAACGCGGCCAACGCGACGCTTGCGGAGTTGGGCAAGGCCACCTGCACGCTCGAGTCGTTCAAGACACATGTCGGGGACGGCGTGAGTGTTCTGTTCCAAAGAGCGTTGCCAGAGACCCAAACCGATCCGCAATTGCTCGAACGGTGCATGGGGATCTACCAAGGACACTACGATCGCGGCTGGGATCGATGCACCAAGCCCTACCCAGGCATTTTGCAAATGCTTCATAAGGCCAATCAGCGAGGTCTGAAACTTGCGGTTTTATCGAACAAGCCGGATCACTTTACCAAGCGGTGTGTCGAGCGTTTCTTGCCCGGGGTGTCCTTTACGCATGTGGTTGGTCACAGCGAGCGATTTCCGCGCAAGCCCGACCCGCAATCGGCCCTATGGATCGCTTCGGAGATTTCGCAGCATGCCAAGCGGATCGCCTATGTTGGGGACACCAACACCGACATGCGAACGGCCCTCGGGGCAGGGCTTTTCCCTATCGGCGTGTCTTGGGGCTTTCGCCAAGTCGAGGAGATCGTCCAAGCCGGCGCTCAGGCCATCTGCAACACCTCCGAAGAGCTTTCTGATCTGCTCCTCTGGTCCTAATCATCTCCGTGCGGTTCCCAATAGGGTTTTTTGCCCCAACGGGGCGCTAGGTGATAGCCCAGGGCAAAGCGAAGCGCCGCCCTGGGCTATCTCATGATGCCCCTTTGGGTTTGCAATGCTAGCAAGGGTTTTTTGCAAGGGAGTTGAACTTGACTCTCAACCTGGAAATTTTTTAAGCTCTTGCTCCCGGGTCGAGGATCGATAGGACATAGCTTTCGGGCGTAACGATCCGGTTTTGAAACGAGTAAACCAAGGATGGGGGTTGGGAATGTCAAACGAATCGAAGAAAAACACACCGGTTCCAATGCTCGATGTAGGCAGAGGCAACCTACCTTTAAAACAAGCGTTTCTCGATGCGATCGAACGCGTTGTCGATAGCGGACGTTTTTTGCATGGTCCAGAAGTCACGGAATTAGAAAAGACGGTTGCAGAAGTTTGCGGGACGGCCCATGCCATCGGCTGCGCATCGGGCAGCGACGCCCTCCTGCTGGCTCTGATGGCCCTGGATATCGAACCGGGCGACGAAATCATCGTCCCTAGCTTTACCTTCTTTGCGACCGCCAGCGCCGTGTCGAGGTTAGGTGCCGAACCGATTTTTGTCGACATCGATCCGATGACCTACAACATGGATCCTGAGTGCCTCGAAGAGAGTATCACGGCCAGGACCAAGGCGATTATCCCCGTGCACCTGTTCGGTCAGTGCGCTGCGATGGATCGGATCCATCAAATTGCATCGGCCCACGGTTTGCCCGTGATCGAGGATGCGGCTCAAGCGATCGGGGCGGCTTGGGACGATCGGCCGGCTGGGTCCTGGGGGCAGATCGGCTGTTTGAGTTTCTACCCAACCAAGAATCTAGGGGGCATGGGCGATGGCGGCATGCTCGTTTGCAATGACGATGCGATCGCTGCGAAGCTACGCTTGCTCGCCTCGCACGGTATGCAACCGCGTTACTACCACAAACTCGTCGGAATCAACAGCCGTTTGGACACCCTCCAAGCGGCCATCCTCAACGTCAAAATATCTCACTTGGAGGATTACGCCAACGCTCGGCGGGCCAACGCAGCAAGATACAAAGAGCTGTTTCAATCGAGCCAATTGCACGACATCGTCGAACTGCCCAGGAAGCAGCCCAAGGCGACTCATGTTTGGAATCAGTATGGTATCCGCGTCCCGCACGGGCGACGCGATAGCCTCAAGTCCCATTTGCAGAATCGAGGGATCGGCTGCGAAGTCTATTACCCGGTCCCGCTGCACATGCAGGAGTGTTTCTCTGACCTTGGCTACTCTTTAGGATGCCTGCCCCATACGGAAACAGCAGCTCGGGAGATCCTTCACCTGCCGATCTACCCAGAGCTGACGGCTGGCGAACAGGAGTCGGTCGTCGAGGCCATCGAGTCGTTCTACATGACCGGTGCTTACCGACGTGTTGCCTAGCGAACCATCGGCCTATTCGTAACGCATCGCGTTTTACCAACGAACCGACCCCACAAGGTAATCAACTCGTGGGGTCGTTGTGTTTAACAAGATGAGATGACTCGAAAGCTTTGAGTCGCATCCATGAAGCCTACGACTTGGAATTTTTCTTGGTCGGAGCTTCCTTGAGGTTCACCTGAAATTGCTTGGGCAGTTTGCCCATCTGCTCTTCGGTAAGCATTTTTCCGATTTCGATTCGGGTCTTGGTGAGCATTTCTTCGGTTTCGACGAGAACCTTCTTTTGCTCCTCGTTGGCCTTCATCGCTGCGAGTGCAATCTCTCGGACTTCCTTGGGCTTCTTCCCGTCCTCGCGCGCCTTCTTGCTGGCTTCTGCCCTATCCTTGAGCATTTGAGGGGTCAAGTTCACGGCCTTCCGCTTGGCCATGACCTCCTTAGCCGTCTTGGTGAAATTCTCTTTGATCTTGGTGGTGGTCTCTTGGCTCAATCCGGCTGGTTCGAGCTGCTTGAGAAACTGGTTGACCATCGCGGTTTCTGGATCGCCACGTCCAGCTTTTTTGGCCGCGTCTTGGGCGGAGAGATTCGAACCGAGAAATCCGATCATCGTCGTGCAAATCAAAAGGTACTTGAGCATGAGATTCTGCCTCCAAAAAAACTTGATAACAAAAACACAAAACGTCGACTGCGACTCACCGGACGGCTTGCGCCGTTCCGCTTTCATTTTTCAATGATCTGGATGTTCAGGATAACATGATCCTTCGTTCAAGGGTTGTTCGAAGACCTGAGTTTGAGCAACAACTTCAATGCCTGTTCGTAGCGGGGAGTTTCTTCCAAAGCCATCAAGCAGTGCCTTAAGGCTTGCTCGGGGTGTTGCCCCAGACGATCGTAGGCGACGGCCAGTTCGAAGTTCAATTCGGCCGGGTCCAACGGATCTAGGTGAGCCAGGGCCATAAGGCTATCGACGACCTGTTGAGGTTGTTGGGTTTTCTGTCCGGCCACCGCGAGGTCTTCGAGCACCGAAGCCCGCATGGGCTGGATCTCGAGCCAATTCTTGCACCAGTTCGCCACGCTTTGCCAATCCTGCGATTCTTTATCCAGGGCGATCAACCGCTCGAGCGGCGGGGTCGAGTGGGGGTCGAGCGATACGATTTCGACCAAGCATTCGCGAACCTTTTTCGTTTCGTTTTGTTCGCGGTGGATGATCATCTTTTTCATCAGAGCGCTGCTTGGCGTCGGGTCCGTTGGCCAGGAGTCGTAGAGAGACTGCGCCGTTACGATCGCTTCGGTCCACGCCTTCTGCTCGATCTGTTCATCGAGTTTCCGGTGAAGAGCTGCGTACGAATTCGGATGGGCCTCGAGCCAAGTGTTCCAGAGTTGGTCTTTGTCGATGGGAGTCATATCGAGGCTCGGTGCAAGCTTTGCACCTCGGTCTTTAGCAAAACGTTCGAAGGCCTGATCGAGGCCCTCAAGGCTACCGGTGCGACGTGCGATCGCATCGGTAATTGGGAGTCCATCGCGGAGGTCGGCAAGCAGACTGAGCAATGCATCCTGTCCGAATTGCTCGACCCAGAACTCCACGACCAAGGAGGCTACATAGTAGGCATACTGAAGATGCATCGGGGACTTCGGTGCGAGGAACATGCGGCTCATGCGGCTCGGAGGTTCGAATTCGCCGCTTCGGAGCCACTGGATGTACATTGGGTTGGCGGGTTCCCCCCAGTTGTCTCTGTGCCTCCGCTCTTCGTAGACTGAGATACCTTCGGAGAGCCAGCGAGGCATGCGGTTGTTGGTCAGATTCAAGGTCACGACGTGACAAAACTCGTGCCAAAGGACCGATTTCCAATTGTGTTCGACATTCAATGCCGCTGGGGAGTTGGCCGTGATCACATTGCCAAAGCACACGCCCAAGAATCCTTCGCCTCCCGGGAGCCCGAAGGTTCGCACAGCGAAATCTCTTTGCTTGGCAAAGAGCTCGACGACGATGGGTTCCTCAAGCTCTACCTTGTACTTCTTGACGAGCGTTGCGCGTGCCTCTTGCAGGAGTTCTACGACCTGGCCTCCGTAGACGTTCGCTTCGGTTGCATCCATACGAATGACCAAGCCCGGGGCCTCGATCGTCTGGTACTTGGCGAGCTCCCCTCGGAGGATTTGAAGGTTGTAGCTCGTCACATGGAAAGGATCGGCTTGGCGAGCCAACGCGACCATCTCCCAACCCTCCTGTTCTTTTCCCAGCCGCAAGAGGTCTTGGGCCAGTTGGGTGCGGGCTGGATGGAAGTTGCTGTCGATCGCCAAGGCGCGCTGTTGGTATTGGGAGCCTTCGGCAAATCGGTAGTGCAACGAAAGGTGTTTGCCGATTTTGTAATCGACGATCGGATTGAGCTTCCTGAGTACCAGCGCGCGGCTGCGAAAGCTTCCTTCGTCGTTGTAGGCTCCTTGGAGGTGTGCGATCGCAGCCCTCAAGGCCCAGAGTTCGGGCAGGTTTGGATTGATCGCTTCGACTTGCCCGAGCACGCTCAGAGATTGCGGATAGCTCTCGGAATCCATGAAGGCTTCGGCCTGCTTCATAAGGCTTGGGATATGGCTTGGGTTGATGCCGAGGGCTTCTTGGAGCGCATCGCGAGATTTCGCAGGATCGGAAGTGCTTAACGCTTCCGAATAGAGGAATAAAAGATCCGGGTCGTTCCGACTGAGCTTGAGCCCCTTTTCTAGCGCGTCGGCCGCCACTTTGCTGTCGGACTTCTCGAGGGCCATCGACGCGATCGCTTTGAGTGCTTCGAGATTCTTCGGATCGGATCGAAGGGCCTGATCGTAGCAAAGCTTCAAAACCTGTTTGGGATCCTCGCCTTGGAGGAGGAAGAACTCCCCGAGGGGTACAAGCTCTGCTTTGGTCGAGTATCGCCAAGGATTGCGTTGGATTTGAGCGGTGAGTTCCTCGAGCAGCGCGCGAGCTTCGGGTTCGAGGTTATTGGCAAGCAGGATTTTATGACCCAGAAGCTTCAGCCGAAGGCTATCGGAAAAGCGTTCCAAGGAACTTCGGTAAACCTCAAGGGCTTCAGGGTATTTGCCCTGGAGCATGTAGTTGGCTGCAAGCAAGCGTGGCCACGCTTCGTTCCAGGTCTTTTTTTCCACTTGGGACCGCGCGATCTCGACGGCTTTTTGGTATTCGCCGATCCGCATCGCCTCCTGGACCGTGCCGACGTCGACGAGCTGTCCGGAACAATGACGGGCTTGGGTGCTCCATGCCCAGAGCGCAAGGGCAAGAAACAAGCACCATTTAGGCGATGTGAGCGACCTGGGAAGCTTCGGCATCGTTGCATCCAATCCAGTTGGTGGGAAATCGTGACGCTCCTACATGACCGGCGCGATCGGATATACTGTAACAGGTTTCCATCGTGGAAACACGAGTGCGTTCCATGCGGATGGGGCGACGAAGTCTTGGTGACGACTGTTTTTCGACGACTTTTTTTGATGGGGTAGAAAATGACGAAGTATCTCAGTGGGCTGCTTTTTGCAGCGATGTTTGCACTCTCGCCAGCGTACGCGGAGACTTGGACTTTGGATGTCGAGAAGTCCAAAATCGATTTTGTTGGTAAGAAGCCCGATGGTGCCCATAAGGGAGGATTCAAGGGGTTCAAGTCCGAGGTCAAGGCGGATCTTGAGAACCCACAAAACGGATCGATGAAACTCGAGATCGAAGCCGAAAGCTTGTGGTCCGACGACCCGAAGCTCACCGAACACCTCAAGAACCCAGACTTCTTCGATGTTCGCAAGCATCCGAAAATCACGTTCGAAACCACGGCCATCAACGCAGCCAGTGAAGATGACGTGCAACTGACCGGCAAGATGACCATGCTAGGCAAGACCGTCGAGGTCAAGGTGCCTTGCAAGGCCACCATCGCCGAGGGAACCGCGACGCTCAAGGCCGACTTCAAACTCGATCGCACCAAGTTCGGGATGATGTACGGCAAAGGCAAGATCAACGACGAAGTGGAAATCACGGCCAACTTGGTCTTCAAGCGTCCCTAAATCGCCATCCGATCACTAGAACGCCGTTCGTCGGATCTGTCCGACGCGGCGTTTTTTTATGGCTTGGGTTGCAGGCGGACAAGGATTTAGATGACGTACTGCTCTCGCAATCGGGACATGCATTCGACGAGCGGACGACGCCGAGAGTCTGCGGAGAAAAGACCTGCATTGGGAAACAGGTGGTCGCTCGAATCGATCGCTTGGTTCCAAATAATCCCGTGCACACTCGGTTTGGATAAAAGTAACTGAAGAAGCTCCAGGCCGTTGGGGGGCAGAGCCGTCGGGCGAACCTCGACTGCCGGCGCCGAGCTTTCTTCAAGCCTGGTGCCAAAAAGATCCGGATCGGTGTCTTGCGTGCAATCTTGGGCTTGAAGCGAAGGTTGGCTGCCCGGATAGGCCCAGGATGAGACGATGGAGTTTTGATACAAAGCCGTCGGATCGTTTTCGAGCGAAAGCGGAGCGGTTAATCGTACCAAGAGGGATTTCTCGAGGAATTGCCAGTGGTCTATGATGTCCGACAAATCGATCAAATCTCTCGGCAATGTCCCATGGGGCCAGCAGTTCAAATTCAAATCCAGACCGATGCCTGCAATGTCTTTGTCGTGGACTTGGATCAAGCTACGCGCAAAGCGAAAAGGATCGATGCTCTGTTGGTTTCGAGTCATGTACTCTGCGGCTGGCAGGTTGATGCAAAAGACGATCGGGCTCTTGGGGTCGATGCTCCGGATCGCACCGATAATTCCCGAGGCCAAGCGGAAGGCCTGTTCGTCACTCAATTCGTACTGAGCACAAGCATTGATACTTGCGCTCGCATCCCACAATCGAACACGCCCGAGACATTGCGAAACGACGTTTTCAACACGGTTAAACACCTTGGAGCAGACTTGTTCGAAGGGTGTCGATGGCTGGATAAACGAGGGGCACCTGCCCTGTTGAAGCGATAACAAAGGCCCGCCGATGACCTTAAGGTCTCTCTCTTTGGCCCAGTCGAGCTGTTGGAAGATCGGATCGTTATCTGCCAGTCGGTTTGCTCCAGGTGCGATTCGATGGATTCCAAGGTCGACGCTCACGGCATTGCAAGCGGGCAAGAGTTCTTGGCCGATCGAATGCCAATCTGGGATTGTCGGAAGTTGCACTCCGAAGAGCGTTTGAAGTTTTTCACCGCCGAGCAATCGAGCTTGAAGGACTTGCGAAGAATAAGCTCGGGCTAAGGACCGGGAGGCCTCGATGGCCTTATCGATCGACCATTGGGCCTGTTGTCCGGGCGCGTCGCGGCCCTTTTCTTCGATGACCGCCTGGACGAAGTGCTCGAGGGCTTGGTCCATCGACGCATGGTAGGCCGAGGGGATCCGCAAGCCTCGGATATGCTCCCAGGAAAAGGCACGGGTACGGATCCGATGGATCGTTCCTCGGGCCAATTCCAAACGCAGTGAATAGGGAGTCTCTGAGCTTTTCAGGGACGTTGAGGTAAGAACGACCGGTCCATAGTCCTTCGTCGGCCAGGGTATCGATAGCTTGCATGTATCGTTTTCGTCGAAGTCGAAGTTCAGGACCCCGTCGGCGATCGAACGTCGTGAGGGTTTAGGGATCCCTTCGATCGCCCCGGCGACATAGGCCGATTCCCAAAAGCGCGAATCGAACTGGGAATGGTCGGGGAGTCGGAATCGCAGGATGCCCATAGAGCCACGGCTAGAAGGTATTGCTTCGGATAAGTCTTGCTAGAGCGGAGACCGACAGTGTAGCGGGTTTCGCTAGCATTACAACAAATCCAGAAGACAGAGAGCCGAGCCGAAGGGTTTCGGATCAATCGCCACGGAGTTTCAGGTTCAGCCCGGTGAGTTTCTCGCGAACTTCGGTCAGGCTCGTGACGCCAAAGTTCTTGCATTCGAGCAGGTCATCGCCGGTCTTTCGTATCAACTCACCGATGGTGTTGAGTTGCAAGCGGACCATACATTTTCTAGCTCGAACCGATAGATTCAGTTCGGAGATCGGACGGTCCAGAAGCATTTGCTGATCTGGGGTCATACCCGAGAGGTCCAAGGGGGGCTCGGCTTCTCGCTTCTCGTGAGCATACTGCCCGAGCGAGAGATTTTTTGCGGAGAGCATTTCCTTGATTTCGACCAGGGAGGTTTCGCCGAAATTTTTGCTCGAGAGGAGTGTTTGTTCGGAGACGCGCGTGAGGTCTCCCAGGGTGCGGATCCCCATTTTTTGCAGGCAATTTCGGGATCGGACGGACAGTTCGAAGTCGGTCACCGAAATGTTGAGCAGTTGGGCCAGTTTCTCTTTTTGCCTGTGGGTTTCTTCGTCTACCGATTCGGGGCCACCGGCGATTGCGTCCTTAAGATACATCTTGGCGACGTGATGGTCTGGGCAGGTTTCCAGGACACGTCGGTAAACGCCCTGGGCGCGGGAGTAATCGTTTCGGTCTTCGTAGAGGAGTCCAAGGTTCAACAGGGTGCCGATGTGCGAGGGGATCAGCCCTGCGCCGCGTTGGTAGAGTTCGAAGGCTTGTTGATCGTGTCCGAGCCGATCGTACTCGAGGGCCAAGCCGAAGAGAGCTCCGCCATGTTTCGGGTTGTGTTGCAAGGCTCTTTGGTACAGGGCGATGACCTCGGGGAGATTCCCTCCGATGGAAGCCAGTGTCGCTGCCCGTTGGTAGGGGTATTCAGGATGCTGTTCGACGGGACCAAAGATGTTGTCAAGCAGTTGGAGAGCTTCTTCTTTGCGTCCGAGATATCGGAGCACTTCGGCTCTGGAAAGTTGACACCACTCGACGGTGTAACCAGCCTTTTCGGCGGCTTGATAGTAATCCAAGGCGCGTTGGAATTGATCGGTTTGGAAGCAAATTCTTCCAAGGTAGTACTGAGCCAGGGCTCCGCCATCGCCTTGTTTGAGGGCACTTTCGGACTCAGCAAACCTGCCGAGGAGAAACAAGCAAACCCCTAGACGCACTTGCGTGGCAGGCGATAGTCCTTGAGTCTGTTGTAGTTCTTGAACTGCATCTTTGAGCAAAGCCAACTGCGTGAGGTCTTCTTCTACGGCTCGTGTGATCCGCTCGATATCCGACGGTCCAAAGGATTGATTCGCCAGAACGACTTCACGAATGTCGATCGATGATGCTGCTACCATGGATGCTGTGGTTCCAATTCTGATTCACGAAGCTGAGAAAGCCGGCAGTGGGAGTCGAACCCACAACCCCCGCATTACGAATGCGGTGCTCTGCCAATTGAAGCTATGCCGACAACCCGCCCAAGGACGGAAACCTAGGCTTTGTGGGTACAAAGATAATTGCTAAACGCGGAAAACGTCAAGACCTCTTGTCCGCTGAGAGCCAGTCCTCTGGTCGAAAATCCTGGAGATCAAGCTCCTCTGGGAAGTCTTGAACCCTCGGAATGCTTGGCAGCTTGCGTTGCCGCCTGCGATATCGATTGGGCCGAAGCAAAAACAGTTGGCTCGGCCTCAGGGTGGGTTTGTGACGGAGAAATCTGGTTTTTCGCGGGAAAACGGTTGCGGTAAATCCAGCGTTCCCACCAACTTGCCACCCGGATACGACGGTCTTTGAGAGGAACCAAATGCTGTTTTCCGGTTCGTGTTTCCAAAACCAAATCTTGGTCGCTTACCGATCGGACAATCCAATACTTATCAACCTCGTAGGAATAAAGATCTCCTCGGGGAGATGGGCTGATGTTTTTCGCACGTTTTCCAGGCGAAAGCCCATACTTTTCCCGTGTGCAAATCACCCAGTCATTGACTTTGAACCGACTCTCCATGACAGACTCCGACCCGTCGAGCAAAAACGACACATTTTCGATAAATAATCCCTGATTTCGCTCGGCTGATTCCCTCCGACGAGCGCTCCGTGAAACAAATTCTCGAATGCAATTGACCTAAGTCTAGTCCAATCATGGGGTTAGCAGCCGATTTATAGGGGAATTTCACGAAATCCTCACAGAGGCGAAGCTTTTTTTTGCGACGGTTGCCACAACGGGTTTCAAGGGATATCCTTAAACTTATGTCGACGCTCAGGGCCGATTCAGGTGCGTAACGAACGGAATAAAACAGGACTCTATGTCAGACCATTGGAATTTGCTTGCAGATCAGCTCGGAACGCCGAATCTTGCTCCACGCTCGAAGAAATCGCCAAAAACCGAAGCTCCCAGCGAGCCCACTGCGGGGACTGCCCCAGTCCAATCCAAGACCCCCAGTCGGCCAACGGATCCCCCCGAAGAGTCTCTAAACAAGCCGGAGTGTCTCAGCACCCCAAGCATTCTGCCGGGACCGAACTCCGACTCAAAGCCCGACGACAATCCCCGCGCAGCACGCGGTCGGTCAACCGCATCGTCTCCCAAGAAACCCAAGCCTCCCACCGAGGCGGTCCAAGACAATTTCGGCGGCGGGCTTTCCGATTCGCCCCCGACTCCTTCTCAATCCGACTTCAATCAAGCATCTCCCCAGTCCGATTCAAAACCCCAGCCTCCTGCTTCTCGATCCGGAGAGCCTCGGACACCCGCGCAACGTGTCAAAGAGCCTCAAGCTAAAGAACCGCAGTTGAAAGAACCGCAGTTGAAAGAACCGCAGGTCAAGGAGCCACGCGAGAGGTCCATGCTCCAGAGCTCATGGGACGCTCTAGCGAACCTCTTTGGCGTTTCCTCCGATTCTCGACGCGAACCGGCCGAGACCCCGGTTGCACCCAAGTCCTTCGAACCCCAAGTTCACGAATCGAAAGATTCGCAAGATCGCAATTCGCAAGCGAGCCGTCCATCGTCCAAAAGGTCGGCTTCGAGCAGCATGTGGGATTCCGAAGAAAAAACGTCGGCGCCCGATTCCCCCCAAGGGTCCAGCAAGAACGACGCCCCTGTGTCGACGGCAAGCGTCTCGGCTCCACGAAACCGACGCCCCGATCCGAGGGATCAAGACTCAATCGAATCGGATCGCCGGGGACCAAGGCGCGCTCCCCGCAGAGGTCAGCGCGAAGATGCAACCCTTCCGGCCGATCCATCCGCAGATCCCGCCCTCGAAGTTCGCTCCGAAGAAAGCTTCGACCAAACTCCTTCGCGAGACAATCGGCGCGGACCCAGGGGTGCCCAAGATCAAGATCGACGCGACAACGATCGCCCTAGAGGTGAGCGACGCGGCAACTCACCGCGCGAAGGTGATCGGCCCACAAGCGATCGCCGCGATAACGAACGTCGAGACAACGACCGTCCGGTGAGTGATCGTCGAGATGTTGATCGCCGCGATAGCAATCGCCCTTCAAGCGAGCGACGCGACAGCGAACGACAAGACAACGACCGTCCAGTGAGCGATCGACGAGATAGCAATCGCCCCACAAGCGAACGACGCGATACCGAACGACGCGATACCGAACGACGCGATACCGAACGACAAGGCAACGATCGTCCGGTGAACGATCGACGAGAGGGCGATCGCCGCGATAGCAATCGCTCTACAAGCGATCGACGCGATAGCGATCGCTCCACAAGCGATCGACGCG
>Ga0208085_1000142_pt1 | contig 27016 bp, 17 predicted proteins | sample LakMenEpi21Jun10_FD_150721 | JGI IMG/M metagenome (GOLD analysis project Ga0208085, IMG submission 150721) | Freshwater microbial communities from Lake Mendota, WI - 21JUN2010 deep hole epilimnion (SPAdes) | ecosystem: Environmental > Aquatic > Freshwater > Lentic | place: Lake Mendota, Madison...
GTCATGTTGAAGAACTGGAATTCTCGCTCAATAACTTATCTTTTACTTGCCATAGCAGGATTGGTTGGAACTTGGTATTTTAATTTTTTGGCTATTCAACAAGGTAGAAACTTTTTTGCAGATTGGTCTAGCACACCAGCTGTCCTATCTGCCACGACAGATTTATTTGTGTTAGCAACAGCAGCTAGTGTTTTTATATTCTTTGAAGGCAGAAGGCTTAAAATAAAGTACTGGTGGCTATTTATTTTAGGTTCTTTTATCACCGCAATTGCGTTTACCTTCCCACTATTTTTAGCAATAAGGGAAAGAAAAATACGTATTAAAGTTTAATAAGCGTAGGACTTAACTCTTTGTAGTAATGGAATCTTTACGTTTAAGACGGTTTCATCATCTTTACCTACAAGTTCAAATTTTAAACCAAGATCCTCGAACATGGAAAATCCAACTCCGGGAACAGAATTATCCTCATCACTAAGTTTTCCGTTATTGGAAATGACTAGCGATAATTCATCATTATCTAGATCAACAGAGGCACCGATTCTCACACTTGTTGCTTTTGAGTGCCTTAATGCATTTGAAATTGACTCAGAGATTATCTCCTCAACAGCGCTTCGTAGCCATCTATTATTTTCAAGAAACTGTTGAGAAGACTCATCAATTGTTATCCCTATATCAACCAACTGTAACCAGTTTTTCTTTAAGTTTTCTAAGATTGTTGGAAGTGGATAAGTTTCACTTTCTTTCCAAAGCACTAACATTTCAAGATCTTTAACAGCATCTTCACTGATTTTACCCAGTTCCGACGCAAGCTCTTCTTTAATTGCTGATGGAATGATTTCAGAATTTACGTCTTTCAGCCTATTTTCAATCAGTAATGTCGCAGCAGTAATTTTGCCTTGAATTCTTCCATGAATTGTATTCAAGAACATTTTTTGAATTTTTCTAACTGATTCAATCGATTCTCCGGTTTGGCTTCTAAGTTTCTCAATATCCCTAAGTAATCTTTTTTGTAATTCTCCATTTTCGCCTGTTAAGGCATAGACCAATCCAATGAAGACCATCATTACTAATGACCAAAGAGGCAGAAGGTAAGTCCAAAGTGGAAATGGAGTATCAGCAAAGCCGGCAGTTCTCCACAGAAGAATGAATTGCAAGAGGAATCCATAAATCAAATAAACAATCTGAATAGAAAAAATCTGAGTCTTGTAATGAAACTTATATAATTTTGGTCTGAGATATTTTTGTGCTGGAAAGAAAATAAGAGAAGCTAATAAACTGAGAAAGTAAATTTCAAAAGCAAGTCCAATACCAAATCTAGTTATAAGGATAAAATTTATAACAGGAAAAGGAAGCCAAGTTGCTGTGGGGTAGAAGTCCCAATTTTTTGTCAAGTTCAGAACTTTAAATGATGTCAGCGAAGGAGTAGAAGTTATCAAGAGATTCTGATTTTGATTCAGCAAATCCCTTCCTTGCTGATATTTGATAAAACTGATGGTTTTAATAAGAATTTGATTCCAATCTTTTAGTGACTGGGAGAAATTAATCATTTCCGCTTTGGTTATTTTCTCCTTATTGAGAATATTGGAAAGAATCTCCTCAACTTTTTTGATTGCTGGAAGAACTTGCAAATTAATTGATTTGAGTAAATCATTTTGAAAATCAATTAGGTTTTGAGCCCAATATTTCTGAACTTCTTGAGCCTTTTCATACTCGTAATCTAATGATTTTAACTCATTAACTTTTCTACTTATAGATTCTAAAATCAGCGTCAAAGTAGTTAAAACAATTACAGTAAAAGGTACCGCAGGCATTCTTATTAATAGATCTTCATTTGTTTTAGCAAAATAGTCTGAGAAAAAATCAGCTGAAACGATTCTCACAACACCGAAAAGGAAAAGAACTAAAAATACTCGCCATAGAGAAACTGTCTCAGTTTCTTTTCTTCTTAAAAGTGTCAGGTTTGCAACAAAGAAAACAAGTCCGCAACAAATGTGAACCAAAATAGATAGCAGCAAGATGTCTGCAGGACTAGAGAAATTTCGACTGGCTTCCCAGGTTAAAGTGGTTATGAAAGCGAAGGGAAAGAATAAAACCCAAGAGGTCCAGGAACCTACCCAGTGACTGCCAAGCCTTTGCCTAAAGTTTGTCCGGTTGCGCGTGTTTGAAGCCATTTCACTTCACATTAATTTTGGAAGATTTCCATAACTTAACAGCTTCTACTCTTAAATTTCTAGAATCACTTACCTTTAAATTTAGTGCTTCATAAGTTCTATTAACAAGTGCCTCAACAGCTCTTAAGGTAGTGCCTCTTTTTTCGGCTATTGCTTGATTAGACAAACCTTGGGCAATTAATTGAAGTAGTTCGGCTTGTGTTTTACTAACAAAAATTTCATTTTCATTTTTTGAAGAATGACTTTTGATTGACTTTTTATCGCTGATTACGTTTCGAAGAATTTCTTCAAATGTGTTTATTGCATCAATTTCTGATTTTATTATATATCTAATATTGGGAGGCAATTGTTTAAAGCTTGCATCAACCAAAAGAGGGGATCGGTGTGCAGTAAGTACCACTAGATCAATTTCAGGGTGATCTTTGTAGATTTTGTTTATCAGATCAAGCCCAGTGGGACCTTCCCCCAAATCAAGATCAGTAATTACTAAATTTGGTTTGGATTTCTTGATAAAAATTAATGCATCGTTAACATTTGTTACAGAGTTGCAATTATGACCAAGCTTAGAAATCATTTCAGAAACAATATTTTTGGTGAAGGTCTCATCTTCAACTACGAGCACGTCTAAAGACTTTTCAATCACAGCCATTGTTTCAAATCCTATAAGTTGTTTTTACGTTGCAAGTTCACAAAAGCATACCAACCTGGTAAAACTGGCAGCCAGAAAGTAACAACTCTATAAAGCAGTACGGCGGATAACGCAGTTCCAGAAGGAACACCTGCAGCAGTTAAACCTGCAACTAATGCAGCTTCAACTGCACCTATACCTCCAGGGGTTGGTGCTGCTTGACCAATTGTTGCTCCAGCTAGATAAACAAATGCCGCTGTGGCAATTGAAATGTCACTTCCAAAAGCATTTAATGCTGCATAGAAAGAAAGAATGTAAGAGAAATTTAATACAAGTGATGAAGCAATACTAGAAAGTAGTCTTTGAGGTTGTTGCACAATTATGGCTAAGGTGGGTCCAATCTGATCAATTAAAGGCCTTGCCTTATTTATTAACCAGTTTCTAAATGCTGCTATTGAAAACATAATAATTACAATTGCAAAAACTATAACGACGATTACCAAAGTAAATCTTGGCGGTCTAAACGAAAAGTCAGTTTGGGTTCCAGCAATAACGCCAAAAATTACCAACAGAATTATGTGAATAAAAAATATAACGACTTGGGATACTCCTACAGCTGTTGCCGCCGCAGGACCTGGGACACCAGACTTGTTTAAAAATCTGATGTTTACTGCAACTGACCCAAGTGTTGGCGGAGTCACCAAAGTAGCAAAAGATGCGGCAAGTTGAGCTTGTAAAGTTTTAAACCAATTTATCTTTGTTGTGATGAAAGCAAGTAAGAGTGAAGTTGAGGCAAAGTAGGTAAATACAGAACCAGCCAAAGCTATTCCTGCCCAATTCCACTGAGCTGTTTGAATTAAGTCGGCAATATCAATTTGGCTAAATTGTGGAACCAGAACGTAAAGCGCAATAACTGAAACACTTGCCAGCAAGATATTTCGCCAATTTATTCTTTGGAAAGAAATTGGTTGAATATCGGCACTTGGAGCTAATGCACCTAGACTTTTTCTTAAATCCTTCAATAATTCCTTATCATTTTTTAGGTATTGCCTAGTTTTTCTACTCATAGCAATACTTTGAATTGCAGGGATATTTCTTATGAGCTCTTTAGTTGTAAATAATTTCTTTGCAATTTCAACTGTTACAGAAACTGATGAAGATCTTGCTGCAGTAACCAGAGCTTCTGCTAGGTCAACTCGTTGCTGCAACTCAGTTGCGGCAACTGTTCCAGAATGAACACTCGTTAAAGCAATATCCCCAGATTGGGTAACAAAGATATTTTCTGAAGATAATGATCTATGAGCAATATCTGCATCATGTATGGTTTTAACATCAGACAAAAACTTTTCTATTTGTTCCGACGTTATTCGTATTTTTCTTTCATTTATGTCAGCAAAAGAAGATCCGCTTAAGTTTTCTAGTGCAATAAATATTGAGTCAGGTTCAATTTCTCGCACTAGTTCAACTTCAGGAACCCTAACTCCGGTTGCTGAAATTGCGTAAGTTAATAGCGCTGTTCTTTCAACTCTTCGCCTAATGCTCATGCCTCTAAAGTCACCCGAAGTTTTTACATTCAGTCCACGCCACCAAGATCCCAGAACACCTGAGCCTTGCAATTCCCAGTCAAAGACCCAAACATTTATCTGTGATCCCGTTTTTAATAGTGCTCGATAAATTCGACCTTCAGAAGTTTCAAGAGATAGTTCCATTTTTTCTATAGTTAATCCGCCAGAATTTAATGCATCAGCAATCTTTTCAACTGATGCTCTATTAATCGGAGTGCCAACTAAATAACGAACAGCTAAGCCAATAGACCAGCCCAGCAATATATTAACTACTTGAGTAATTATCGTTGTTTGTCCTGCAACTAATGAAGCAAATGACAAAGCAACGACAGAGATTGTTGCTAACACTCCAAGTTTTCCTCGATCAAAAACTCGAGCGATTACTAAAAATGAAATTAGTCCGGCAATAAGTGGATCAAGGGGTGAAACACCTTCTGTTTTAATGCCGCCAGTCAAAGCCAATATTAATCTTGGTGAATTTGTTTGAACAATTAAAATTGAAATAGCAACTAAAGTTAAGACAGAAAGACCTGCTGCAAGTAGTGCATCAACGAGTTGCCTTGCTCTATTGCGGGTAATTAAAGAGATTGCGACTAAAACCGGAATAATAATTATTGAAGTTGCACCAATAGTGTTGAGAATAAAAAGCACAAAGCTTGGTAACACTCGTCCTGCTGTATTTAGATCAGCATCTATTCCTGCGGTTGTTTGGGCCGCAAAGGTTCCAATCACCGTCACCAAAACCGTTATGGCAAGTGAGATTAGAAGAGTTACTAAATCCCTGGGTCTTCGAGCAGCCCGGCGGGAAGCATTATTCATAGAAATAGTCATCACTCCTATCGTCCCATTACCTCACATTTTTTACCTGACCAGACACTTGTCGTAGGTCAATGGTGAAGTAGTCACATGGCAATAAATGCGATCCCTGAAATCTCGTTAGAAAAGACGGCCCTGCCCTTTATTGAGCAACCAATATTTGATGCTGCTCAACAAGAAGTGATTGATCATGAACAAGGATTTTGCTTGGTTACAGGTCGTGCTGGAACTGGCAAGACGAAGGTTTTAGCCGAAGCAGTTGTTAACAAAATAAAAAATGGAACTGCATCTGACAAAATAATTATCTTTTGTTATTCAAGACATTCAGCAAGAGATATGCGCAAATATTTAGCAAGACGCTTACCGGGTTTTTCTGTTCCTCAAGTTGCAACTTTTCATTCTTTTACACATTCAGTGATGCAAGCAGCTTATAACCAAGGAACAGTGGTTGAAGATTACTCATTTTCTCCATTGAGATTACTTTCTGGACCTGAGCAAGAAGTAATGATAAATGAATTGATTAAAGGAACAATTGAAGACGGATCTATTAATTGGCCACCTAATTTAATAAGTGCTTTAAGAACAAAAGGATTTGTTAGGCAAGTAAGAAATCTATTAGCTCGCATGAGATCACTGGGAATGGATCCGGAGCAATTAATTGAAACAGGAATTAAACATGACAATGAAAACTGGATAGCACTTGGTCACTTTGCTGAAATGTATCTAGATAATTTGGATGCATCTGAAACAACTGATTACGGTGAATTAGTTCACCGCGTTAATTTACTCCTTGTTAGATTAAAAAGTTTAGAAGAGATAGGAATAAAGTTTACCCATTTCTTTGTTGACGAATATCAAGACATTGACCCAGCTCAAGTTAGATTACTTAAATCTCTTGTCAGACCAAACAAGTTTTTAATTGCTACAGGTGATAAATCTCAAAGTATTTATCAATTTAGAGGCGCTGATTTTGAAGCAATCGATAGATTTAGTCAAGATTTTGGTCAGATTAAACAGATTGAGTTAGTCAATAATTATCGACAGGAAAAACCAATTGATATAGAAGTTAATACTTACGATTCAACTAATGCGCAAAGCTTTCACATGGCAAATGAAATAAGAAGATTTAAACAACAAAACTTTGATGCCAAGTGGTCTGATGTTTTGATAATTGTTAGAAATGCAAGCTCAATTAATCCCATCAGTAGAGCCCTAACTAATTACGCAATTCCAGTAAGTGTTCAGGCAGATGATTTGCCGCTGGCAAAAGATCCAGCAGCACGAGTATTACTTGATTGTTTAGGCATTGCTGGCCAACTAGCTTTAGGAAACCCCGAACCAAGTAATAGTGAAGTAATTAGAGATTTACTTCGAGGACCTTTAATCAATGCCTCTCCTTTTGAATTAAGAGAAACAGCTCGATTACTTAGAAAAAGGTCTCGGGAAAGTAATGAGCACCCTTTAACTTCTGACCAGGCTTTATACAAGGCCGTGATTGACCCGAAATATCTAGTTGAAATTCCTAGCGAAATCTCCCAAGGAGTAAGAAGACTTGGAGCATTGCTTGCTAGTGCTAGTGAATTAATAGTGAAAAAAGTTCGAGTAGAAATAGTGATGTGGAATATTTGGAATTTAGAAATAAATGAACAAAACACAAAACTTTTTGATGTTGAAAAAACAACTTATAAATGGAGTAAGACTCTAAGAGAAAATGCTCTCAGAGGAGGAATTGAGGGTAGAAAAGCTGATAAAGACCTTGACTCAATCCTTGCTCTTTTTGATGCTGCCTCTCGAGATGATGAAAGAACTCTGGGCACAAGGGGAGTTTTAAATTTCTTAAACGATTTAGGAATGCAAGCATTTCAGGCGGAAACTCTGGCACAAAAACCTATTGAAGATGACCGAGTTCAAATTGTTACCGCCCACAAATCAAAAGGGTTGCAAGCTAAATTTGTATTAATTCCTGATGTGCAGGCAGATATTTGGCCTTCTTCTCGTTTGCGAAATAATTTATTGGAAGTTGAAAGATTAGGTTATGAAACAGTTGTCAGATCTCCAAGTAGAAATGAAATTATTGCTGAGGACATAAGACTTTTTGAAGTTGCTAAATCAAGGGCTAGTCAAAGACTTCTGGTGTCAGCCATAAAAAGTGATTTTGCCGATAATGGTGAACCATCAGGTTTGTTACACAAAATAAATTCTGGAAACATAAATCATGTTTCTGGATTTCCCCATAAACCATTATCTTTAAACGCAGTTGTCTCTGAAATCAGAAAAACTGCGCAAGAAGATACCTACAGCGTTGATTTTAAAAAAGCTGTTGCCAAAAGATTAAATAAGTTAGCCACTACAAAGGATGCTTTTGAAAGAGATATAAGTAAAGCAGCAGATCCAGAAAATTGGTGGGCCACATTTAAACCTGGTTCAACTCAAAACAAGATTGCTCCAGATGATCAGCCAGTTACAGTTTCTGGTTCAGGATTAGCCACTTTGAGAGATTGTGGATTGAAATGGTTCTTGGAGAAAAAAGCGGGAGCAAATGTTCCACGCCAAAACTCTGCCAGTATCGGTTCAATTGTTCACGCTCTTGCACAAGGTTTAAGCAATGGTGAAATTGAACCAGAAATACAAAAGTTAAGAGAAAAACTAGATCAGATATGGCCCCAATTATCTTTTGACGCAGATTGGATAGCTCAACGCTCTTACGACGAAACCTTAGAAATTATTTCTAACTTGCTCACTTGGCACCTCAAAAGAACTGGCAGAAAAGTAATTGGTGCCGAAGTGAACTTCTCCTTTGAAATTCCTATGGAAAGTGAACTTCCAAATCAGGCAGTTAAAGTAAGTGGATTTATTGACCGAGTTGAGTCAGAAGTAGATGATGAAAAGCGACTTCACATTATTGATTTCAAGACTTCCAAATACACATTGACCAAAGAACAAGCAGATGAAGATCCCCAACTTGGGGTTTATCGCTTAGCGGTTTCGCAACAATCACTGAAAACAGAGGTGCATCCAGAAAGTGTTGATGCCGGTGCAAGTTTAGTTTATTTAAAACATCTACAAAAAAATGGTTTAAAGGAATTACCAACAGCATCAATTGAAGACAATGGCATTCTTGAAATATTGAAAGAATCTTTTAGAAAGATTAAAAACGAAGACTTTAGTGCCACTGTTTCTCCTCTGTGTAGAACATGCCAATTCATCAGAATGTGTCCTGCGCAATCTGAAGGCAAAGGAGTTGTGGAATGAGTAAAGAAACAAAATTGAATTTAACTCCTGAACAACTTAAAGCAATAAGTGCACCACTTGAACCAGCTCTAGTTATTGCAGGTGCGGGTACAGGTAAAACCAGTGTTATGGCCGAACGAGTTTTGTGGTTAGTTAGTGAGGCAGGAATTGACCCCGCAGAAATTTTGGGACTCACATTTACAAATAAAGCAGCACAAGAATTAAGAATTAGAGTAAGAGAGACACTAAATAAAGTTGATAAATATCAAAGTACTTTTGATTTAGTGGAACCAAATGTTTCAACTTACCATGCATTTGCAATGCAGATTCTTAATGATCATGGATTACTTATTGGAGTTGAATCAGATTTAAAACCAGTTACCGAAACCACCAGAGCAAGTCTTGCTTTTAAAACTGTGCTGAATACCAAATTAAGTTTATCTCATTTAGATAAATCTCCTCGATACATTGCAAAGCAATTACTTATGCTTGATAATCAATTAGCAGAACATGATTTAGACACTGAAATGTTAAGTAAATACACTCAAGATTTAATCACTCAAATATCTTTAACTAGACCAAGAAAAGATCTCAGAGATCTTGAAAAGACAAGTCTTGCGCGCTTGGAATTAGCTCAACTTGTTAATGAGTTTAGAGATCTTAAGAGAGAAGAAGCCATCATTGATTTTGCAGATCAAATGAGATTTGCCCTTAAACTAGTAAAGCTTCACCCCGATGTGGTTACCCAATTAAGAGATCAATACAAAGCGGTATTGCTTGATGAATACCAAGACACCTCTGTTATTCAAAGATTGCTTTTGACAGAAATATTTGGACAAGCTCATCCAGTAATGGCAGTGGGGGATCCTTTGCAAGCAATTTATGGTTGGAGAGGAGCTTCAGTCTCAAATATTGATAATTTCTGCACACATTTTCCACTTCAGGATCAAAGTCCTGCAAAAAAGTATCCATTGACATCAAATTTTAGAAGTGGTCAAAAAATATTGAATCACGCAAATCAAGTTTCAAAAGATTTACGAGATATTCATGACGCCATTTCATCTCTGGTTGCTGGCAAGGGAACTACTAGCGAAGTAAATATAGGACTAAATCTAACTTGGAATGATGAAGTTGAGAGCATCGCAGAGCAAATTAAAGATTTAGTGAACAACAAAAAAGTTGCACCAGAAAGTATTGCTGTTTTAAGTAGAAATGGAAAAGAACTCTTACCAATTTATGATTTGTTGATAAAAAAAGGAATCCCAGCAACTTTTGCAGGCAAAAGAGATCTGGTAGATGTGCCTGAAGTAAGTGAAACACTTTCGTATTTACGTCTCATGGATGATCCAACACACAACCCATCCTTGGTAAGGATTTTGGCTGGACCCAGATTTGAAATAGATCCAAAAGATTTAGCGCTGCTTGCTAAAAGAGCAGCAGACTTGGTTAAAGACCACAATTGGGATAAAAGTAAAAGATCTTTCGAGCAGAGTTTATTGCAATCAGTTGATGGCAATGATGTGGCAGAACTTGCAGTATTAGCAGATGCCTTAAATGATCCAGGAAATTATGACTACGGGATTGGTGTTAAAGAAAGATTTCTGAAACTAAAAAATGAATTAGAAAGTCTAAGAAGACATATCACAGAACCACTAAGCGATATTGTTTATCGAATTATTAATCAAACTGGATTAATGATTGAAATTTTAGCTAGCAATCAAATGGTGGCAGAAAGTAGATACGAAGCGTTAATGAGTTTGCAAGACCTAGCTCAAAGCTTTGACCAAGGCTCACCCCATGGTGTCGTTAGAGAATTCTTAGCTTGGCTTGATGAAGCCGATGAACTCGAAAGCACAATTGAATTTGCACCTACTGCAATAAAGAATGCTGTTTCATTAATGACAATTCATGGGGCAAAAGGTTTAGAGTTTCCAATAGTTTTTATCCCAGCAGTGTGCGAAAGCGTATTTCCCCACAATAAAACTTCTACTTGGGTAAAAAGACCTGAACTTATTCCCTTTGAATTAAGAGTTGATTACAAATCTCTTCCACAAGGTTTCAAAACAGAAACAAAAGAATTCGATGCATACTTAGAGCGATGTAAAGATTACGCAGAACTAGAAGAAAGAAGATTAATGTATGTTGCTCTGACTCGTGCTGAAACTGAAATTTATGTTTCTAGTCATTGGTGGGGAAATACACAAAAGAAAGTAAGAGGACCATCTAAATACTTATTGCAACTAAAAGAAGTTGTAGAACAAGGTCATGGAAAAATAACGACCTGGGTAGAAAACCTTGAAGAAAATAATCCAACCCTAGATCAATCAGTGCCAACTCTTTGGCCTGCGCAAACAAACCAAATAGCCAGGGAAAAAAGAATTGAGTTTGCCCACTTAGTAAAAAATGTGGAAGAAGTTGATGAAAGTCAGTTTAGTTTACTTGAGAAAGAACTACTTGAGAACATAGACAAAGATATTGATTCTTTAATCTCTGAATTAACAAGTCATAAATTAATCAAAAAAACAGTGGCAATTCCTGACACTCTCAATGTCACTAAAACTATTGCACTGATGCGAAACCCAGATGATTTTGCTATGCAACTTGTTAGACCTATGCCTACTAAACCAATTGATCAAGCTCGACGAGGAACACAATTTCATTTTTGGATTGAGAAGCATTTTGGAATGCCTGCCTTGTTAGATTCTTTGGATCTGCCAGGAGCAGCTGATGAGAAATTAATATCTGATGACCAACTAGAAAATATGAAAAATGCTTTTCTAAACTCTGAATGGGCTAACAAGAAACCAGTTGCGTTGGAGTGGCCTTTTGATATTTCAATTGGCGGAAGATCTCTTCGAGGTCGAATTGATGCAGTGTTTGAAACAGAAAATGGAATTGAATTAATCGATTGGAAGACCGGGGTGGTAGGTAAATCTGATGATTTGCAACTTGCTTGGTATCGATTTGCGTGGTGGAAAATGACAAACATGCCACTAGAAAAAATTACTGCGGCCTTTGTTTATGTGCCGAGCATGGAAATTAGTAGACCTATTGATTTACTTTCTCCAGAGATTTTGTTAGAGAGCATTTCAGGCTAAATCACGCTCAATTTTGTCTGCAAAAAGAATACGTGAGAGGATAAAGTCATGACCCAATTAACAATGTACTCAACCCAGTGGTGTGGTTACTGCCAAAGATTAAAAGCTCAATTAGGCCGTGAAGGAATCACTTTCACCGAAATTGATATAGAACATGATGCTGAATCTGCTGCTTTAGTTGAAAAAGTAAATGGTGGAAATAGAACAGTTCCAACAGTGGTTTACGAAGATGGCACAGCTGTAACAAATCCTTCCCTGGGACAGGTGAAAGAGAAGCTAGGTTTGTAAATGCCTGGCCAACGCCAAACACTTGATTCTTTAGATGATGCACAACGAGCAGTTGTTGAAGCTTTAGAAGGACCAGTTGTAATTTATGCTGGCGCGGGAAGCGGTAAGACTCGTGCCATAACCCATCGCATAGCTCATGGTTGTAACACTAAAATTTATGATCCACAAAAAGTATTAGCTGTAACTTTTACAACTCGAGCAGCAGATGAAATGTCATTAAGACTTTCGGCGTTGGGAATAAGAAATGTGGCAACACGAACTTTTCATTCAGCAGCTCTTCGACAACTCAAATACTTTTGGCCTAAAGCAATAGGTGGAGAAATTCCTAAAGTAATAGATAATAAATTTAAAGTCCTATCAGCTGCTTTAGAAAAAACAAGCTTAGCAACTTCCAAAAACTCAATCCGTGAATACTTGTCGGTAATTGAGAGCGCTAAAACAAATAGATTAGACACAGATTCAATAACAAATCCTGATCACGCCAGTGCATATCAAGCCTACATCGACTTCACCGACAAAAATAATCTAATTGATTTTGAGGACGTATTGTTATTACTTGTTGCCGTATTGGAAGATGGGGAAGATTTTGCTGATGAAGTTCACCAAAATTATCAATGGCTCACGGTTGATGAATATCAAGACGTAAATCCGCTGCAACAAAGATTGTTAGAGCTTTGGCTGGGAGAAAACAGAAATATTTGCGTGGTGGGTGATTCTGCTCAAACTATTTATACATTTGCTGGAGCTTCCAGTAAACCTTTAGAAGATTTTGCTAAAAAATTTGATGACGCTTCTGTTTTCAGACTAAACAGAAACTATCGATCAAAGCCAGAAATCATTGACTATGCCAATAAGTTATTAGCTCAAATGCCTTCTTCCAATGCCAGCGTTGGATCTCTCATGGCAACTAAACCAGCTGGTGCAAAAGTTGAGGTTTTACCCTTTGTAAGTGATTCCGCCGAGGCTGACTGGATTGCTCAAAGCATCGTTGATCTTTTGCAATCGGGTCAAAAAGAAACAGACATTGTGGTCTTAGCAAGAATAAATTCACAACTTGAACTGATTGCCGCAGCACTTGAAGAAAGAGGTGTTGATTACTGGCTCCAAACAGGGGAGAGATACAACCTCAAAAGCAGACTTGAACCAAAAATAACTCTTGCCACAATTCATGCCACAAAAGGGTTGGAATGGGAAAACGTTTTCATAGTGGGTGCAAGTGATGGTTACCTGCCATATGTTCAAGCAGATTCTGATGAAGAGGTTGCTGAAGAGTTAAGACTTTTTTACGTTGCTGTGACCAGAGCCAAAGAAAGATTGTTTATAACTTGGTCAAGAAGTAGAGAAAATGGTGGTCGAGACAGGATTAAGTCAAGATTTATTACCAGAATTGATTCAGAGCTTTCTAAAACAGCAAACGATGAAACAGTATTTGCACCATCAAAAGAAAGACAAAATTACCGGAAAGAATTAATGCGCTGTTCAATTTGTGACAAAGCATTAGTAAGTGGCACAGAAATTATTTTGCAAAGATGTAAAAGTTGTCCAAGTTCGACTCCAAGTGAGTATTTAGAAGCAGCAATTGAGTGGAGAACAACCCAAGCGCTAATGGAAGCAATTCCAGAATTTCTAGTGCTTAGCAACGCAACTTTAGAAGCATTTGTTGATGCTTTATATGAAGCAAAAACGGAAGAAGATTGTATTTTAATTCCTGGGGTAGGAGTTGAAAAGTGTGCAAGATACTTTGATGACTTAGCAACTGTTCTGGCTGCTGTTAAACCAAGTGACCCAAAATTAATTGATTTAAAGCCGTAATAGTTTCTCTGTGGATAACTTTTATCCACAGCTTCGAAATGTGTTCTAATCCTTAAAGCCTAGATTTAAGGAGCATTAATGCGCTTGATTCTGAATCCAGAAATAGACGTTTTATGGCGAGATAAAACAACTTTACAGGTTAGAAACCCTGATGGCACCAATAATACAATTTCAGATCTGCCCAGTGAGATGAAACTAATCATAAGCAGTTGCACAGGAATCATTAACATCTCGGATATTTTGATGAATCTCAATATTGATGAAAGAATTCATGAAGATATAAACGTAGCTTTACGTTTTTTAATAGAACACCAAATACTTATTAATCAAACTCATCTTTTTGAACAATCAGAGAAATTACATAAAAGCTACGTTCAAATATTGGGAATAAACACTTTTGCTTATCAAATTGGCCACCTTCTTGCATCAGCTGGGGTTGGACGAGTTGTGTTTGATTCTTTAGTTAAGAAACATAGCGATGTGAGTTTGGGGGATATTAATATCTTTGGCCCAAAAGCTAAAGAAATAGGAACTTCTCTAGCTCAAAGCTTAAGAGACTCTCTTTTAGTTATGGGTACAAGAGCTGAAAAACCAAACGTTATTCAAAAACCTGATTTAGTTATAATTTGTGAAAATGCTGAATCCTTTGAGATAAACGATTTAATGCTAAATAGAATTCCTCATGTATTCATCGGCAAAACAGGGGAACAAGTAAATGTAGGTCCCTTTGTAATTCCCGGGGTTGAAACCTGTAATAACTGTTTGCAATTGAATTCATTAAAAAAGAATATTTTTATATTCCCACTAGATCGCAAAAGAAAGAAAGTTCGTCAAATCGATAAGAATCCTGTTTTAACGACTTTGGCTTCATCCTTACTGGTCACAAATTGCATTTCATACTTAACAGGCGAATTAGTTAATTCAGGTCCAAGTTTGCTAAATGTGGTGTGCGATCTAGATGCGATTGGACCAACAATTATTTTCAGAAAATTACAACCAAATCCGCAATGTGGGTGCAGGTGGGAAGCTGCTTAGAAAAGCAGATTGCCCTTGGTTTAATTTCTCAAACCAAGGGCAATGAAGACTGCTGCGGTCTTTAGGCTTTACCTAGAATGCGGGTTACCTTGGTGCCACAAGTTGGGCAAATTCCTTTGGCCATGCGACGACCATTAGTTTCGTGAACTTCACCAGTAAACTCGCGTTTGGCTTTGCACTTAACGCAGTAAGCTTCGCCTGTATATGACTCTCCGGCCATGTGTCCTCCTTGCGATCGCGAGGGATTATTCCCACGCACCCTTTACCCTAGGCGCACCTTGGGCTTGTGAGGGCGAATTTGAGCCTGCCACGCCGTGTTTTCAAGCACAACTCCCCACAAACTGAGCGCAGAGGGCATGAGGCCTAGGCCAAAAAGTGAAACCGCCAGGTTTGATCAAAATGTGAACTTTATGCACTTTCCCCAGATACACAAAGCCAGTTTTGAATCAAAACCCAGCGGTTCAATAGTGAGAAGTTATGTCACATGAGGGGCATGCGTCAAACGTGGCTGTTGATGAAGTTGTGGATTAACTGTTCAATCTGTGGGTAATTGGGTTCATAACTTGGGGATAAAGATGTGGGAAAGAAATTGTTATAAACCAAATAAAGGCTCTGAAGTGCAGGTTTACTTGAGAGTGTTTGTGGATAAAAAATAGTTTGAACCCCTAGCGTTAAATTCATGCCCAAAGCCATGAATCTGCCTCCCAACGTTGAAGTGAGGCGATCAAATAAGCGTAAAAGAACAGTTTCAGCCTCTCGTGAGGGAAATAAAACGGTGTTAAACGTTCCCCACAGAATGAGTATTGCTGAAATTGAGCAAATTGCTCGCGATCTAATTACTCGCATGAATCAAAATGATCCCAGAGCTTATTTCTCGGATGAAGAATTGTTCAAAAGAGCACACGAATTATCTGCAACTTATTTGTTTTCACAAGCTGATCCAAAATCGGTTGCGTGGTCAAATAAATTAACTTCTACTTGGGGAATTTGCACACCACTGGAAAGAACTATAAAAATTACTTCAAGATTACAAGGTATGCCTCAATATGTTTTGGATTATGTTTTATTGCATGAACTAGTTCATTTAGTTATCAATGATCACGGAAAAGATTTTGATGCATTCATGAAAACTTTTGAGAAAAAGGAAAGAGCAGAAGGTTATTTAGATGCACTAGATGAATTGCCATCATCTGTTTGGTCGTCTGGTTCTTTAGGTGCAATACCTGCTGAATCCAATGCAGAAATATCTAGAGGGGCTTGAATCTTAGAGAAAAACTCTGGATCTTGTAATTCTTCAATAGAAGGTAGTAAATCTGGATGATTCCACAAACTATCTCTCACATTTGTGCCAAAGGTTAATGTTTGCTTATTCCAAAAAGTCGCAGCTTCTCTAATTAATTTTGGTCGAAGCTCCAAACCAATCAGTGCACCAAATGTTTTTTCTGCAGGCCCACCCACTGCTCTTCTTCGAATCATTGCCTCTTGCAAGGCAGATACTCCTGGCAATCTGCCCAAAGCAGCGATATTTACTACTTCATAAATCCAGCCTTCAATTAAGGCTAATAATCTTTCGGTTCTAATTAAGGCAGCACTTTGGGATTCGTTTAATTGTGGTTCGAACAATCCACCTGTTAAAGCTTCTTGAATTGATTGAGGATTAGTTGGATCAATTTGACTCATTACGTCATTTATTTTGTTGCTATCAACACTTATTTGAGAAGAGTATTCTTCAATTGCACCTAGCAGTGTTGGAGCAAGCCAAGTGACACTTGAAAATAACCGAGAAGCTGCAGATTCTCGTAATGCAATAAATGCAATTACTTCTGACTCATTTACCTGTAGGCCTTTAGCAAATTCTTTAATGTTTCGAGGAATTAGTGCAGGAGTTGTTGTGTCTCCTAAAGGAATACCAATATCTGTTAAGCACAGAACTTCACTTGATAAAGCAGATAAACCATTACTTATTTGCATTGAAAACATCGCTGCAGACATTGGTTTAAGTGCATCTAGTAAAGGTTTAAGCATTTCTTGTTGAGATGGATCCATACCAGGAATATTTGGTAATGAATTTGACATTGAGTTTTGAACACGTTGTGCTACTGGATCAACAATTTTTTGCCAGGTGCTAACAGTTGCTTCAATCCACTCACTTCGACACCAAGCTTTACTTGCAGTTGATGCAGCAGGAACAGTTGTAACTCCATTTAGCCAGGTTTGTGCTAATTGAACGTTTGTATTGATTTCTTTTATTTCAGAATCATTAACACTTGGGTCACCGGCTTGCACAACATTTGTACGAGCCATATTTACCGCAGCCTCCCAACCAACAGGAGCACTTCCTGCACCCTGCATCATCTGTCCAAGTTGGCTTAAAATTTTGCCAAGCTCTGCTGGATCTATGGGACACCTCACAACTAGTAAAGCAATGCGAATACTTAAGTATCTCGCGACTAGTCGTAGTGTTGTTATATGCAGGTACTTCTTTGGCTTCTTATCCCGGTGGCAGCAGGACTTTTGGCCACAATTTATTTGGCGATTAAGTACAGACCATCTAGACCAGCAAATGCCCATCGAGGCATGGCAGGTCTGGCTGAATTCAGAGACGCCATGAATAGACCACTACCAAGAGACAATGACGAAAAAAACAAAAAGTAAAAAGAAAAAATTAATTCAAGCTCTAGCCAAATTTGTTCCAACTTTAATCACTGGATCAATTTTAATTCTCTTATTACTTATTCCTGTCCCATTTATAAAGATTGCACCCGGCCCACTTTTTAATACTGTTGGAATTGAAAAAGATAAAGAAGTGATTTCTATCAGTGGCGTAGAAACTTATAAATCAAAAGGGGAACTTAATTTCACAACTGTTTCTGAAACAGGCGGTCCCTTTGGAAGACTAGTTTTAATTGATGCAATCGTTGCTTGGATTAACCCAACTGAAGCAGTTGTGCCAACAAGAGATTTGTATCCCGAAGTAATTGATCCAGAAATTATCAAGAAAGAGAATCAAAGAGCTTTTTCTTCATCTCAAACAGATGCAATTGCTGCTGCTTTAGGTTATTTGAAAATTCCAGTAGAAATTAATGTTGTGGTTGATAGCGTAGTTTTAAAATCTCCAAGTGATGGAATCATTGAACCTGGAGATATAATTTTAAGTGTCGATCAAAAAGAAGTAAAAACAGCTGGAGATGTAGTTAAGTTTGTACAGAGCCGTAAACCAAATGAAAAAATAGCAATTAGTCTTGTTAGAGATAACATCACAAAAAATGTTGAAATAACTGCAACAGAATTAAAATCAGATAAATCAAAAGCATCAATTGGTATATCTATTGGTCCAGGAATTAATCCTCCATATGATTTTGATTTTGGTGTTGCAGAAGTCGGAGGACCAAGTGCAGGCCTAATGCTGAGCCTGGGAATTATTGATGAATTAACTGAAAATGATTTAAGTGGAGGAAAAATAATTGCTGGAACTGGAACCATTAATTATTTAGGTGAAGTTGGCTCAATTGGTGGAATAAGACAAAAACTTGAAGGCGCTAAGGATAATGGTGCAGAATTATTCTTAGCTCCAGTAGATAACTGTCAGGAAGTTGGATCCAAGACTTATAAATCCATGCCGGTTGTCGCTGTTAAGAACCTCACCGAAGCCGTCCAAGCAATTGAAAAGTTCACAGAGGATGGCGACGTATCGGGCTTAAGGAGTTGTGAATAAAGAAAAATGGACATATTTCTCTCACAAATTAACCCCGATTGGACGAAGCAAAAGTTGTTTCGTATTGTCGAAATATGACCTTTCCGCGTCCAGATTTTACCTTCAATCGCCCCAAGGGTAAAAATTCATACTTACTAATTTCAATAGGTGCTCTATTTATAGCTTTGTTAACTTTGTCTGGTTATTACACCGATTGGCTTTGGTATAAATCTGTAAGTGCTCAAAGTGTTTATTTAACAGTATTAGCTTGGCGTATTGGTTTATTTGTTTTCTTTGCAGGAATTACTGGGTTCATAATTTGGCTAAACGTTCACCTTGCCTACAAACACAGACCAATGTATGCAACTGTTACACCTGATCAAATTAGTTTGCAAAGATATCGCGAAGCACTAGATCCAATCAGAAAATCTGTTTTTATCTTTGGTCCTATTCTTTTAGGCTTTCTTGCAGGCGGATCAGCATCTGCTGAGTGGAGAAGTTGGGTTCAAAGATTAAATTCAGTACCTTTTGGAGTTAATGATCCTCAATTTGGAATGGATCTAAGTTTTTTTATTTTTGATTACCCTCTTTATCGAAACCTAGTTACTTTTGGAATAAGCACGATTGTGCTTGCTGGAATTGCCAGTGGAATCATTCACTACATTTACGGTGGAATTACCCTTCAATCACAAACTCAAAAAGCAACTAAGTTTGCTCAATCGCAAGTATCAATTTTGGTTGCGCTGTTATTTATATTGAAAGCATTTGCTTACTGGCTTGACAGATTTGGTTTGGCATTAAAACAAGACCCATTACTGGTTGGATTGAAATACGCGGATGTAAATGCAGTGTTGCCTGCAAAATCCTTAATGATGTATCTATCGCTAATTGTGGCAGTTTTATTCATAATTAACGCATTTAGAAGAAAATGGTTTATTCCAAATATAGGAATAGGTGCATTACTTGTCACAGGTATTTTAATTGGCGGAGTTTATGCAACTGTTGTGCAACAGTTTGTTGTAAGACCAAGTGAAGCTGATAGAGAAGCTCCTTACATTCAAAAATCTATTACCGCTACGCGCGAAGCTTATGGCTTATCAGGTGTTGAAGTATCTGATTACCCTGCAAGCACAGTTGCAGATCTTGAAGTTTTAGCTCAACAAACTGAAACTATTAAAAATATAAGATTAATGGATCCAGCTTTGATCTCTGCAACTTTTAATCAGTTGCAACAGATTAGAGGTTTCTATAGTTTTGCTGACACACTTGATATAGATAGATACCCAGTTAATGGTTCAAATCAAGGCACAGTAATTGCGGCAAGAGAAATAAATCTTGCCGGTATTCCCAATGCTCAAAGAAATTGGATTAACTCACATTTGGTTTACACTCATGGATTTGGTGTTGTCACAGTAAAAGATAATGCTGTCAAAGCTGATGGTGAACCAGAGTTCACAACAAGTGATATCCCAACAAAAGGCTCACTAAAAATTGATCAACCAAGAATCTATTTTGGCGAGAATTCACCAAGTTATTCAATTGTTGGTGGAGCTGCTGGAAGTGAACCGCGCGAATTAGATTATCCAGATGACACCAGTCCAAATGGTCAAGCAAATAATACTTATTCAGGAACTGGTGGAGTTCCAATTGGAAACTTTTTCAACAGAGCACTTTATGCATTGAAGTACCAAGAAATAAATATTATTCTTTCAAACTTAGTAAATAATGATTCCAAAGTTTTGTATTATCGCGATCCAGCCGAGCGAGTGCAAAGAGTTGCACCGTGGCTAATTCTTGATGGAGATCCATATCCAGCAGTAATTGATGGAAAAATTACATGGATGCTTGATGGCTACACGGCAACTAATTTTTATCCGTATTCAACTAGAACAAGTTTAAATACAGCTACAGCAGACTCGCTCAACCAAACTTCAACTGCTTTAAGAGTTCAATCTGCTGCATCAGTTAACTATGTTCGAAATTCTGTCAAAGCAACAGTTGATGCTTACAATGGAACTGTTTCAATTTATGCGTGGGATGAATCAGAACCAATTTTGAAATCTTGGTCAAAGGCATTTCCAGGAACGGTGAAACCACGTTCTGCGATGCCAGCAGAAGTTGTAAACCATGTCAGATATCCAGAAGATTTATTTAAAATTCAACGAGAAATCTTAAGCAAGTACCACGTTAAAGATGCTGGAGCATTTTATGGTGGACAAGATTTCTGGATTATTCCAAACGATCCAACTCGCCCAGGTGTTCAAAGTGCTCAACCTCCTTACTACCTGCAATTACAAATGCCAGGTGATGTAAAACCAGTATTTTCACTAACAACAACATTTGCTCCGACCAGAAGACAAACTTTGGCTTCGTTTATGTCAGTATCAAGTGATCCAAGTAATAATTATGGAAAAATTAGAGTGCTACAACTTCCTAGAAACACCACAATTCCTGGACCAACACAAGTTCAAAATAACTTTGAATCTAATCCTGATGTAGGCGCACTGCTTTCCCTACTTCGTCGTGGTGGTTCCGATGTTGAATTAGGAAACTTACTATCTCTGCCGATCGCAGGTGGCTTGTTATACGTAGAACCTGTTTATGTAAGAGCAACAGCTGGTGAAAGTTATCCATTGCTAAGAAAAGTTCTAGCTTCATTTGGACAAAAAGTTGTCTTTGAAGACAACATTGAAGATGCAATTTCAGCTTTGTTTGGAACAAGTGCTGGTGCAACAACTGGGCCTGAAGAACCATCAAGCACTGACGGACAAGCAACACCAACTCCAGAAGCTCCATCTATTACGGGAAATCCAGAAATTGATTTAGCAAATGCAATTAGTGATATGCAAAAGGCTGTTGCAGATGGCAAGAAAGCATTGGCTGAAGGAGACTTCACCGCTTATGGAAAAGCGCAACAAGATCTTGAAAATGCATTAGATAGAGCACTGGATGCACAAAATAGACTTAATGCAAATACTGCAATTGAAACAACACCAGAAGTAACACCTGCAAGTTTTGTGCGCTAGATAACGCAAGTTCTTCCATCACTTGAGTGGGCATTAAGATTGAAACTACCGACGCGGGGTGGAGCAGCTCGGTAGCTCGCTGGGCTCATAACCCAGAGGTCATAGGTTCAAATCCTGTCCCCGCTACCAATAAAAAAGAAGACCGGAAATTTACCCGGTCTTCTTTTTTTGTGCTATCAATACAAAGCGTAGAGTAGAGACATGAGTGAAATAGTTGGCAATTTCGAGAAAAAAAAGTTAGGAAAAATTTTTCTCACAGCCCCAGGACCAACGACCAAACAAATGTTTTCTCAATTACTTAGAGCAAGACGTGATCCATCAGGGTTTCTTGTGGAGATGCGAAAAAAATATGGAAACGTAGTTCAGTTTCCATTGCCAATTCTTCCGGTTTACTTGGTAACTCATCCCGATGATGTTGATCGCGTAATGAGGGTCAATGCAAAAAATTACGGCAAGAGAACTATTCAATATGAGAATTTAGCGTTGGTAACAGGAGATGGATTACTAGCAGCCGATACACAAAGTTGGAAAAGACAGAGAAAATTGATCCAACCGGCATTTCACCACGAAGCCATTATGAGAGTTGGTCCAGATACAGTTCTTGTGACAGATCGAATGTTAAAAAATTGGCAAAAATTACCAAATAATTCTGTAATTGATATTGACGATGACATGATGCATGCCGCATTAGAAATAGTGGGCCGGTCATTATTTGGAACTGATTTAGCAGGAGATGTTGAGAAAACAGCTCAAGCAACTCTTGATGCATTAGATATTATTGTTGCTCGCGCTAGAACTCCCATAACATTTCCAAAATGGATTCCAACACCAAATAACAGAAAATTAGCAAAAGCTCTAAAACAACTAGATGGCGCTGTTCAAAGAATTCTTGATGAAAGAAAAAAAATCACAGCTATTGCAGGAGTGGATCGAGACGTTGACATGCTTGATTTATTACTTGCCGCTCACGATGACGAAGGCGGATTAAACAGTAAAGAGTTAAGAGATCAAATTGTTACGTTTATTGTTGCAGGACACGAAACCGTTGCTAGTTCATTAACTTGGACTTGGTGGCTATTGGGTTCTCACCAAGATGTGCAAACAAAATTACAAAAAGAAGTTGACGAAGTTTTACAAGGAAGAGCTCCAGAAGTTAAAGACGTTGCAAACCTTCCTTACACAAGAGCAGTTGTTGATGAAGCTTTAAGAATTTTTCCACCAGGTTGGGTGGTTAGCAGAAGATCTTTGGGAGATGATGTTCTGGGCGGTTATGAAATTCCTGAAAAAGCAGTAGTCATAATTTCACCTTGGGCAACACATAGACATCCTGAAGCATGGAACAAAGCCGAAAGTTTTGATCCAACACGATTTATGCCTGATGCGCCCACTCCACAAAAAGGAACTTATTTGCCATTTGGAATTGGCCCAAGAATGTGTATTGGAAAAGATTTTGCAATATTGGAAAGTGTTTTAATGATTGCTCGTATTGCTCAAGAGTGGAACTTAACACCGGCAGGTTCAGAACCAGTGCCCAGAGCATTAGTAATGGTTAGACCCGCAGGAGGTCTACCAATGTTTATAAATAGAAGAAATTAACTAAATAATTTTATGGTTTGTTCATGAAGCAAACCATTTGTAGTTACTAAGCTTTTTTCAATTAGTGGATCACCATTATTTAGTGATGTCACATTTCCACCAGCTTCACGAATAATCGGAATTAATGCAGCCATATCCCAAATTGCAAGTGAAGGTTCCATAGCCAAATCAAGTGAGCCCTCTGCAACCATCATGTGAATAATAAAGTCACCAAAACCACGCGCGCGCCAAACTTTCTTAAGTAATTTTTCAAACTCTTCTTCTTGAGATTTCTTTTCCCATCTTTCTTGACTGGAATAACCTAAATAGGCATCTTCTAATTTGGAAACTTTAGAAACTTGAAGTTTTCTTTCACTTTGAAAAGAATTTGTTTTTGTTTGCAAAAAAGAACCTAACCCCGTTGCGCCAAACCAGCGTCTACCCAAAGCCGGTGCAGAAACCATTCCAGTAGTCATTTCGCCATCAACACGTAATCCAATTAGTGTTCCCCAAAAAGGAACACCTCTCACAAAGTTTTTGGTGCCATCAATTGGATCTAATATCCATTCACGATTTCCACCACCGTCATGACCAAATTCCTCACCAATAATTGAATCCTGTGGTGAATAATTAGCAATCAGTTTTCTTAATTCTTCCTCAACACTTTTGTCAGCATCACTAACTGGAGTTAAATCAGGTTTAGTTTCAATTTTTAAATCCATTGCCCCAAATCGAGCCATTGAGATTTTGTCAGCTGCATCAGCTAATTTGTGGGTAAATTCTAGATCTTGGATGCTCATATTCAAATAAGTCTAACCTTCAGAGGTTTCAAGTGAAGCAAGTAATCTTCTAAATGAGTCAAGTCTTGGCAAGAGCGCAGGATTTTCAAACGCAACAGCTTCGATTGCACAACTTGTGTCTTGGTGGGTACAACCTTTTTGACATTGAGTTGTCGCTTGAATTAAGTCTGGAAAACCTTCCAATATTTCTTCAACGGAAGCATGCGCTAAACCAAAAGATCTAATACCTGGAGTATCAATGATCCAAGTTTTACTGTTCACTTTTAATGCATAAGCCGAGGTTGAGGTGTGTTTTCCTTGCCCGGTCACATCGTTTACTTCACCGGTTCTTCTTCCAGCATCAGGAACAAGTCTGTTAACAAGTGTTGATTTACCAACACCGGAAGGGCCAATTAGTACAGTTGTTTTTCCTTCCAGTAAATCAAGTAACTCATCAAGATTGGTTGTTTTGTTCATAGAAATTACTGGAATATCAAGTGCTTGATACATTTGCGAAAGTTTTTCGGAAGATTCAACATCAGTCTTTGTGGCAATAATTATGGGTTGAGCATTAGCTAATCTGGCAGCAATTACTGTTCTATCAATAAGTCTTGGATTAGGTTCAGGTTCTGAAGTTGCAACCACAATTGCAACCATGTCAATGTTTGAAACAAGAGATCTTTCTACTGATTCAGAGTCATCAGCGCTTTTTTGTAGAGAGTTCTTTCGCTCTTTAACCTTTACAATTCTGGCCATATTTTCTGGATTATTAACGTCAACTCCAACTACTTCTACTAAATCTCCAACCACAACACCTTTTCTTCCTAACTCACGAGACTTGATTGCATAAATATTTACATCATCTAAATCAGACAAATTTACGGTGAACCTACCGCGATCAACTGTTATGACTAATCCGTCTATTGCATTTTCAAATTTAGGTCTATCTTTAGATCTAGGTCTAGATTTATGTTTTCCTGGACGAGAACGAAAATCATCCTCATCATAATCTTGCAGTTTGTTCACGCACCCACCATTGCATCCCACATTTTTTCAAAGTCGGGAAGAGTTTTAGAAGTAGTTTTAATATCATCAACTTCAATTCCGTTAACTACTAATCCAATTACTGCACCAGCAGTAGCCATTCGGTGATCGTCAAATGCTTTCCATAAACCACCATGTAATTTTGCTGGCTTGATGTTTAATCCGTCAGCAGTTTCAGTGGCATCCCCACCGATTGCCTTTATATTTTCTACAAGTGCAGCTAAACGATCTGTCTCATGGCCTCTCAGGTGCGCAATTCCTGTTAAAGAACTTGGAGAATTTGCAAACAAAGTGATTGCAACTAGAACAGGCGTTAATTCTCCAACGTCGCTTAAATCAAAATCGATACCTTTTATTTCACCTGAGTGGGTAACTTTTAAACCCTTATTACTTAGAGAAACCAAAGCACCCATTTTTGTTAATATATCTATCCACGCATTTCCAGCTTGCGTAGTTTCTTGAGGCCAATCAGGAATATTTACTTCACCATGTGTTACTAGAGCTGCAGCTAAGAATGGTCCTGCGTTTGATAAATCAGGTTCAATTAACCAATCTTTTGAAGTGATTTTTCCTGGTAAAACTTTCCAAGAATTATTGTTTGTAGAAACAACATTCACACCGACTTGTTTTAGCATATCAATAGTCATTTCGATGTGAGGAATACTTGGAAGCTTTTTTCCAACATGATTAATGGTTAAACCATTCAAAAACTTTGGTGCAGCTAAAAGTAATGCGCTTACAAATTGGCTGGATTCGGAAGCGTCAATTGTTATTTCTCCACCGTGTACAACTCCATCACTTGCGATAGAAAAAGGAAGTGATCCAGTTGATTGATCGTCCACAGAAATATTAAGAGACTTTAATGAATCAATAAGTGTTTTCATAGGACGATTGCGCGCACGTGCATCACCATCAAAATGTGCTACTCCAGTAGAAAGTGCTGCTAATGGTGGAACAAATCTCATAACGGTTCCCGCTAAGCCCACATCAATAGTTAAATCTTGATGAGTTCGTTTCATTGGAGAAATCTCAACAACTTCAGCAGATTTTTTTATTTCACAGCCAAGTTGTTTTAATGCCTGCAGCATCAACTCAGTATCACGAGCTAATAAAGGTTTAGAAATTTTTGAAACAGAATCACCCAAAGCAGCTAAAACAAATGCTCTGTTTGTTGCAGACTTTGAGCCAGGAATTGAAATAGTTGCCTCAATTGGGCGCTGCACACTGGGGGCAGACCAGTTATGTGGGGCAGATTCACTCATTTGAATCTAAGACTACAGCGTGCACGTTATATTCAGGTTGTTATGTGTGGAAGATACGCTGCCAATCGCGATACGGGAACTCTTACTGAAGTATTCAAGTTAAAAAATCTACCGGTTCAACTTTTACCCGAAAATTTCAATATTTCTCCCACTTCAAAAACTTATGCAATAACTGTTGATAAGAATCAAAATAGGACCTTGGAAATAATGACATGGGGATTAATTCCTTCTTGGGCGAAAGATAACTCGATGAGTGCGAAAATGATAAATGCCAGGTTTGAAACAGTTGACGAGAAACCTTCTTTTAGAAGCGCATTTAGTAAAAGACGATGCATAATTCCAATGGACGGTTATTACGAATGGTTTAGACCAATTGATCCTAAAGAAAAAAAACAACCATATTTTATAAAAGCAAAAAAAAGTCCTGTTTTAGCGGTGGCCGGAATATATGAAATCTGGAAAAACCCAACTCCAGGAAATTTTGACCAGGAAGTTCACAGTTTTTCTGTGATTACTACTGAAGCAAAATTAGGGCTAGAAACCATTCATGATCGAATGCCTGTGCTGGTTCCTGATAAAAATTGGCAAGCATGGCTTGATCCATCTATTCAAAATAAGGATGAAATCAGATCACTTCTAGCAACACCACCAGATGGTTACTTTGAATTCTATAAAGTGAATTCGGATGTTAACAATGCTAGAAATAATGGCGCTAATTTAATTCAACCGCTGACTAGCTAACTGGGTACGACTTTTATTGAGACTAGTTGGGGTAGCGCTCAAAAAAGACTTGTAGAACGACAGGGTAGCGTTGGCTTATGACTTTTTTATCAGCCGTTGTCAAAGACAAAACTGAACTTGAAGATAAAGATATTGAGCATCTTCAAGCACTTTTGGCTGATTGGACTTTGTTAGCAGACTTAAGTTTGAGTGATCTTGTGCTGTGGATTCCAACCTGGCATGGAAAAGGCTTTTTTGCAGCCGCACAAATT
>Ga0208085_1000145_pt1 | contig 26845 bp, 18 predicted proteins | sample LakMenEpi21Jun10_FD_150721 | JGI IMG/M metagenome (GOLD analysis project Ga0208085, IMG submission 150721) | Freshwater microbial communities from Lake Mendota, WI - 21JUN2010 deep hole epilimnion (SPAdes) | ecosystem: Environmental > Aquatic > Freshwater > Lentic | place: Lake Mendota, Madison...
TCTTGCCGTCCTTGCCCGCAGGACCAGCGATCCCAGCAGGACCTGGCTTGCCATCGACACCGTTCTTGCCATCCTTGCCAGCCGGACCAGCGATCCCAGCGGGACCTTGCTTGCCATCGACACCGTTCTTGCCGTCCTTTCCAGCGGGTCCCATTGCGCCCGCGGGTCCAGCAGGACCTGGTTTGCCGTCGACGCCGTTCTTACCGTCGATACCGTTCTTGCCGTCTTTTCCAGCGGGTCCTAGTGCCCCCGCGGGTCCAGCAGGACCTGGTTTGCCATCGACGCCGTTCTTGCCGTCGACACCGTTCTTGCCGTCCTTTCCAGTGGGTCCCGTTGCGCCCGCGGGTCCAACGGGTCCTGGCTTGCCGTCGATGCCATTCTTACCGTCGACACCATTCTTTCCAGCGGGTCCCATTGCGCCCGCGGGTCCAGCAGGACCTGGCTTGCCGTCGAGGCCATTCTTGCCGTCGAGGCCATTCTTGCCGTCGATGCCGTTCTTACCGTCGACGCCGTTCTTACCGTCGACGCCATTCTTACCGTCTTTTCCTGCGGGTCCCATTGCGCCCGCGGGTCCAGCAGGACCTGGCTTGCCATCGACGCCATTCTTACCGTCGACGCCATTCTTACCGTCGACGCCATTCTTACCCTCTTTTCCAGCGGGTCCCATTGCGCCCGCGGGTCCAGCAGGACCTGGCTTGCCATCGACGCCATTCTTGCCGTCGATGCCGTTCTTTCCATCGACGCCATTCTTACCGTCTTTTCCAGCGGGTCCCATTGCGCCCCCGGGTCCTAGTGCGCCAGCGGGGCCTTGGGGCCCTCGTTCTCCTTGTGGACCCGGCAAGCCCATAGAGCCGCGTTCTCCGACGGACCCGAGCGTTCCTTTAGTTTGTGAACTTTCGCCCAAGCCGATGAGGGTCGCTACGCTGGATGTGAAACCTCGTCCTTTCCACAGGTTCAATTCTCGCCATTTGAGTAGTTCCCCATCCCAAACCCAAAGTCGACCTGCATTTTCCTCGTACCAAGCTTCACCGACTTTGCCTTTGAGCGGCAGCTTCTTTTGGTCTTCGACGATACCAAGAACCGTCTCAATTGGGGGGAAATCTATTGCTGACATACTACTGGACCCTTTGGTTGAATTGGATTGAGAATAAGTCGCTCAAACTTGTTTCAAAAATAGTGCGCGATCGCTTGCGACACATACAAGAGAAGAGGCTATTCAGAATTTTTTCCGAGTAAACCGTCTGTTATCTCTGATTCTTCAAAAACAGCAAAAATTCTTGAGGCGTTCTGCTAGAGGCTTACAAATCCAAAGAATCTCAGAGTAGTTCTACTTTGTTGTCGCCAACAACGCGCTCGATTCAGACACTCTTAGTCATCGTATGGATAGCTGTTAGATCCGATCGATGATGACGCTGGATCTCCGCAAGCGATCTCCAGGAGATTCCGTGGATTCGGGTGCTTCGATAGGTTACCGCCTAACGACGATCTTCTCCGAAGTTCTATTGCCGAGATAGGTTGGAAGAATCTCGCAAGCCTGGGGGGCTATTGTCCTAGGACATAGGCGAAGATCAAAGGAGCGACGATCGTCGCGTCGCTGTGGATCATGAATTTGGGGCAGTCCGGATCGAGCTTGTTCCAGGTGATTTTCTCGTTGGGAACCGCTCCACTGTATCCCCCGTAACTGGTTTCCGAGTCGCTGATTTGGGAAAAGTAAGCCCAGCGGCGAATGTTTTCCTCGCCCAAGTCTTGGATCCACATCGGAACGGCACAGATAGCAAAGTCGCCTGCAATACCACCACCGATTTGGAAAAAGCCGATGGGGCGGTCGCTTGCTAGCTTCTTGTACCAATTGGCTAGGTGCTCCATCTGTTGGGTTCCGCTTTTGAGTGCAGAGTGGCTCTTGACGGTCCCGTCCATGACCCTTGCGGCGAACATATTTCCCAGGGTGGAGTCCTCGATGCCGGGTGAATAAATCGGGATCTTGGCTTCTTTGGCAGCGATCATCCAAGAATGTTCGCGAGGGATCTGGTAGTGCTGCTCAAGATCCTTTTCATCCAGAATTCGGAACATGTACTCGTAAGGGAAAAACTGTTGGCCATTTTCGGCGGCCGTTTTCCAGTATTTGACCAGTCGATCTTGCATGTGCATCATGACGGTCTCTGGGATGCAAGTGTCGGTCACACGGTTCAAGCCGCGGTCGCGCAGGTCGACTTCGTCCTGGGTGCTCAGGGATCTCCAGTTCTCGATCACTTGGTATTCGTTGTGAGCAAATAGGTTGAACAAGTCCTCTTCGAGATTCGCCGCAGTGCATGAGATCGCATGGATCTTGCCTTTTCGAATCATCTCGGCGAGCGAAATTCCCAATTCGGCCGTACTCATGGCTCCGGCTAGCGAGACCATCATCGCACCTTGTTCGTTTTCGATGAAGTTCTTGTAGGCTTTGGCTGCCGACAAGGTCTCCCGGGCGTTGTAGTGCCGGTAGTGTTTCTCCATGAACGCGGTGATACTCATCGATGGTACTTTCTCGAAAGCCTTGGGAGTTTTTAATTTTGGTCGGATGTCGGTGCAAGCTTAGATGGCAAGCAGCAATCGGCTTGGCGCTTCCAGATAAGCGATGATGTCATTGAGGAAGCGTGCAGCGGTTGCACCATCGACCAATCGATGGTCGTAGGCAAGGCTCAGGGGCATCATCAAACGAGGCTTGATCGAGTCATCCTGCATGACCATCGGCATCTTGCGAGATCGACCGACGAGCAGGATGGCAACCTCGGGAACGTTGACGATCGGGGTCGAATAGGTACCGCCGATGGCGCCTAGGTTGCTGATCGTGAAGGTGCCACCTCGAAGATCGCTGACGGCAAAATCATTGTTGCGAACCCGGTTCGACAGGTCGGCCAAGGCGTAGGCGATATCGGGGATCGACATGCGATCTGCGTTCTTCAAAGTGGGTACGACCAAACCCCGGTCGGTGTCTACAGCGATCCCGAGGTTGACGTAGTCTTTGTAGATGATCTGGTCGTTTTCAGAATCGATCTGAGCGTTGAGTGCTCCATGATGCTTCAGGGCGGTTGCCACCGCCTTGATCAAAAACGGCATCGTCGTAAGTTTGATTCCTCGCGAGGCGTAATCGTCTTTGCTCGATTGCCGGAAGGCTTCAAGCTCCGTGACGTCGGCATCGTCGAAGTTCACGACACGCGGGACGCTCGACCAGGACTTGTCCATCTGGTTTGCGATCATCTTGCGGATCTTGGTCATTCGGTCGACGCGTATTGGTCCATAGTCATCGGTCGCTGGAGTACCGGGCTTTTCAATCCCTTTGGACGCAGCAGCTTTGGCGGGGGATTCGACCCCTGAGTTTGCCGGAGCTCCTAGTGCGGGGCTAGAGGCGGAGCTCGCCGGGGCGGTTGGTGCAGGCTTTGCTGCGGCAGCTTGGCCTTGATGGCGAACGATGGCCAGTACGTCTTCGCGGGTGATGCGTCCGCTTTCGCCGGTTCCCGAGACGCCGCTCAAATCGACGCCGACTTCGCGGGCGAATCGGCGGATTGCGGGTCCGGCGGCGATGACCTCGTCGCTGTCTTGGGCCAGGCTAGTGCTGGCTCCAGAAGCGGACATGGGAGCCGCGATGGGAGCTGCCGTTGGCTTCGGGGGCGCGATCGGCTTTGGGGCGACCGGGGCGGCAGGTGCTGGGGCGATCGTTGCGGTTGTTTGTGCGGCGGGAGCAACAGTCGCTGGGGCTGGACTCGGCGCTGTAGGTTTGGGAGCCGAAGCTGCGGGTGGCGCGGGGGTTGGGGCCGGTGGGGTTGGTGCCGGTGGGGTTGGGGCCGGTGGGGATGCGGCGGCTGTCGCCTCGATCGTTCCGATGACTTGCCCGACTTTGACCGTATCCCCTTCTTGGATCGCGATGCTCAAGATCTTGCCCGAAAGGGGACTGGGTACCGCAACGGTCGCTTTGTCGGTTTCGAGTTCCAGCAGCGACTGCTCTGGCTTGACCACATCTCCGACTTTGACGTAGATCTCCAACACATCGCCGGACTCGACACCTTCGCCCAAGGATGGCAATTTGATTTCTGTAGCCATGGATGGTAACGCGTTCTACTTTCTGGGGGGATTGAATCTGGTAGTTTCTATCTGGTATTTGTGCTGAGCTCATCGAAGCTTTGGGAAAAGCCTCGATTAGGCGTACAGTGGGTTTTGCTTTTCTGGATCGTAATCCAGATCGCGGATGGCTTGGGCGACTTCTTTGCCCGAGATGGCACCTGAACGGCTCAATCGGTACAAGGCGGCGATGGTGACCGAAGCTGCGTCGACCTCAAAGTGCCTTCGCAAAGCGGGTCGGGTTTCGCTGCGTCCCATCCCATCGCAACCTAGGACGTAGTAGTCTTGGTCGAGATAGGGTAGGAGTTGTTCGCCGACGGCGCGGACGTTGTCGCTTGCCGAGATGATCGGTCCAGAGACTCCTTCCAAGACGTTTTGGATGTAGCTCTTTTTGGCAGGTTGGTCAGGGTGGAGCATGTTCCAACGCTCGACAGACTGCGCTTCGCGTCGGAGTTGGGTGTAGCTCGTGACGCTCCAAACATCGCTTGCGACGTTGTATTTTTCCGCGAGGATCTTCGCAGCTTCGATCACGTGCCTTAGGATCGCTCCGGAGCCGAAGAGTTGCACTCGGGCTTTGGCCCCGGCCACTTCGGTCGAGCTGAATTTGTAGATTCCTTTGATGATCCCCTCTTCGACACCTTCGGGCATCGCTGGCATGTCGTAGTCTTCGTTATGGACAGTGATGTAGTAGATCGCCGTTTCAAGGTCCTGGTAGAGTTTACGCATGCCATCGAGGACGATGACGACGGTTTCATAAGCCCAGGCAGGGTCGTAGGCTCGCACGGTTGGGAAGGCCATCGCGTTAAGATGGCTATGGCCGTCTTGGTGCTGAAGGCCTTCGCCGTTGAGCGTGGTACGTCCGGCCGTGCCGCCGATGAGGAACCCTTTGGCACGCATGTCGGCTGCGGCCCAGATCGAGTCGCCAACGCGTTGGAATCCGAACATCGAGTAGTAAATATAGAACGGAATCATGTTGATGCCGTGGGCCGAATACGCTGTCCCAGCGGCGACGAAACTCGACATCGATCCGCACTCGGTGATCCCTTCTTCGAGGATCTGGCCGTCCTTGGCTTCCTTGTAATAGGCGATCGAACCGGAGTCGATGGGTTCGTAAAGCTGACCGGCGTGGGCGTAGATCCCGATCTCCTTGAACATACCTTCCATTCCGAAGGTTCGCGATTCGTCCGGGACGATCGGAACGATGTTCGAACCGATCTTCTGGTCTTTGACCAATCGGTTCAATAGCCGAACAAAACCCTGGGTCGTCGAAATCGACTTGCCCTCCAACTGGACCCCCATGAATTTGCGGTAGTCTTCCAGGGTGGGGGTTTCGGTCGTCGGATGGGTCGTCGGCCTGCTTGGGAGCGAGCCTCCTAAGGCCGATCGTCGATCCTTGAGATACTTGATCTCCATGCTCGACTCGGGCGGCTTGTAAAAAGGTGCATTGGCGACCTGATCGTCCGAGATTGGGATTCCGAAGCGAGATCGAAACTCGAGGAGTTCCTTCTCGTTCATTTCCTTTTGATTGTGGGCGATGTTTCGACCTTCTCCAGCCTCACCCAGTCCGTATCCCTTGATGGTCTTGGCCAAGATCACCGTGGGTTGACCTTTGTGCTCGACGGCCAATTTGTAAGCTGCAAAAACCTTCTCCGGATCGTGCCCGCCGCGATTGAGTTTCTCGAGCTTCTCGTCCGAGTAATTCTCGACCAATTTGAGCAGCTCTGGGTACTTGCCGAAGAAGTGCTCGCGGATGTAGGATCCAGGCATGCCGGTGTATTTTTGGTATTGGCCGTCGACGACTTCGGTCATGCGCTGGGCGAGCAAGCCCGACTCGTCGCGTTCGAGCAAGGCGTCCCAGTCGCTGCCCCAAACGACTTTGATCACGTTCCATCCAGCCCCGCGAAAGACCGCTTCGAGCTCTTGGATGATCTTGCCGTTGCCTCGGACAGGCCCGTCGAGCCGTTGGAGGTTGCAATTGACGACGAAGATCAGATTATCGAGTTTCTCGCGGGATGCCAGGGTGATCGCGCCGAGCGTCTCGGGTTCGTCGCATTCTCCGTCCCCTAGAAACGCCCAAACTTTGCGGCCTCTGGTGTCCTTGAGTCCCCGATCGTTCAAGTACTCGTTGAATCGAGCTTGGTAGATCGCCATGATCGGACCGAGTCCCATCGAGACGGTCGGATATTCCCAGAAGTCGGGCATGAGCCAAGGGTGTGGGTAGCTGCACAATCCTCCTTCGGGTTGGAGTTCGCGGCGAAAATTCTCAAGCTTGTCGATCGGCAATCGGCCTTCGACGAACGCTCGGGAGTACATGCCCGGCGAGGCGTGGCCTTGGAAGTAAACCAAATCGCCCTCGTAGCCGCTCTGGCCGCGTCCTCGGAAGAAATGGTTGAAGGCGACTTCGTAGAGGGTCGCACTGCTAGCGAAGGTGCTGATGTGGCCCCCCTGCCCTTTGTTTTTCTTATTGGCCCGAACGACCATGGCCATCGCATTCCAGCGAATGATGCTCTTGATCCGTCGCTCGGTCTCGCGGTTTCCCGGATAAGCGGGTTGTTTGAAGGCTGGTATGGTATTGACGTAAGGAGTCGTCGTTTCGATCGGGATCTCGACCCCATCGCGGCGGGCTCGATTTTCCAAGGCCTTGACCAAATACCGGACTCGGTCAGCACCTTTGCTCTTGGCGACATAATCGAGGGAACCGAGCCACTCGCTCGTTTCTGCCGGATCGACATCGATCGGGGCCTCTACTTGTCCAGATGCCACGAGCACCGAAGGATCCGCCTCACCGAGGGTTTTTGCATCCGACATAGGGTTTTTATTGATTCGTCAAATGGAGTTGAGGGGCTAGGTGGAAAAATCTTCCCAGACCGGTTGTTTTAACAAGTTTGTATTGTCGCGAAAAAGGCCAATTGTTGGAAGACGCTCCCGGGCGATTTTGGGGTTCTGGGTTCGATAGAGTCTTCGAAACCAACAAAGATATCCAGAAAATCAGCGAATCGGGTTCTCGAAACCGCTCTGGTGCTCCGAAAGTCGGGTCACGCTTTCGGGGCCTTCGGGAGCATTTTGGGTGGCCGAACGGTCGCTTGGCAGAGGGTTTTTAGACGGCCAGGGTAGGATGGAGGCCAGTTGCATCGCGTTGAGGTCGACGGCTCCTTCGGAGGCCGATTCGAGTCCTGGGACCGCTTGCAAGGCCGCGACGAGACTGGTCATTGGAATGGCTTGCTTGGGGGTACACACCGTGGCCTGCCCTAACTTGATCGCCACGGGGGGCCATTGGCTCGGGCCGGGCAATTGGCCGCTGAGTCGGAGTCCTTCGGGGCTGAGTTCAAAGCCAACGGACATCGCATCGATCGATTGGCTCTCGGACAGTTGCGATTCCCATTTGGACGGAAGTTGCAACCATTGCGATGCCTTGCGTATCCAATCGGTCTGCAGAGCACCTTGCTGGCAATCGAGTTTTCCTTGGGCATACAAGATCCGTCCGTCATGCAGATTCAATTGGCTCAGCGACACCCCGCCGATCCCCTTGAACGGGGAGCCAACCGGACTTGTCAGATCGGCAAACTGCACTCGGTCTAGATCTCCTTGGACAATCGCATCCCAACCTTGGGGGCTCCATTGGGCTTGGATCAGACCGCGGAACTGCGCGTTCGGGCCGAAGGCCTGGAGAACCTTGAGGCGATCGGAGAAATTTGAGCAAGCGATCCAGGTCTTGGGGGACCGGACCTCGATCCGAGTGGCCAGATTCCCAGGCGCATGGTCACGGACGACCTGGACCTGGATCTCGCCAAAGGGCTGGTCTACATAAGAGAATTTCGAGACGATGGACGAGCGGTTCTCGGTGGGTTTCATGAGAATTTCGACTTGGCGAAACTGGGTAACTCCACCGCTGTGATGGACCTCTAAGCCTTGGGGCACAGAGATCGCCAGCATTCGCTCTCTTGTTTGAGGCTTGCACAAGAAACTATCGTGAAGCAATTCAAAGACCGATTCGAGTTGGCTTGCATCCAACTGGGGAGCCTCGAGCGCAATCGACCAGCCTTGCGACTGGATCCAACCGGCGACCTTTCGAATCTTTGCCATCGGCGTGTCGGTCTCTGGGTGAAACAGCACGACGTCTTGAGCGACAAATTGCTCGGGAGTCAACACGGTAAATTGACCGGCCTGAACACGAATGCCCAGGTTCGCTGCGACCCTGGATTCCCAATCTTTTTTAAGTTGGGCTTGGTAATAGGGTGACCAATAAGCGAGGCTCAAGAGCCCAAGAACGATCATCGGAAGGACGCCCAGGGCCAGAATCAACGAGCGGACCAAGCGCTTGCGGGTCGCTTCGTGCAGGAGGAATCTCGTTGTAGGTTGCTTTGGCATAGCGTTGAGATGTACCAAAAAATCCGATCGCAAATCAAGTTAGAGTGGGAGGACCAGGACCATTCGATCGGTCCAGGATTTTCGCACGTAATTCCACAAGACGATTTGTGTTGCTCGGAAAACTCCGGCTAGATTCATCTTGCTTGGATCTGATTTTTTCGTTAGCTCCATAGGTAATCGAGGATCGATCTGCGAGGATCTTTGGGTAAGACCCAGAGCGGGTGATTTCGAGCGGGTGATTTACAGAAATCCGGTTTTCAGTGATGCGAGCTATTCGCAAAGGAGTCTCTTTCCATGGGTTTTGTCTCCAAACTAGCCGATGAGTTCAAGCAGTTTGCGCTGCGTGGCAATGTCATCGATCTGGCCGTCGGTGTGGTGATCGGAACTGCCTTTACCAAGATCGTCAACTCGCTGGTCAGCAATTTGATCCTCCCTCCTTTGAACCTGCTGACATCCAAGTTTGGTTTCAACTTTGCCAACTGGGCTTACACGATTCGGACTGAGTCTCCGAAACTGGACGCCAAAGGTGAGATGGTCAAAGACGCAGCGGGCAGACCAGAGATGCTGGTTCAAGATTACCCGATTCTCAAGTATGGTCCATTTATCGAAACCGTGGTCGACTTCCTCCTGATCTCGACGGCGATCTTTCTCCTTGTCAAGGCGATCAACGCGGCCAAAAACAGGTTGGACATGGCCAAAACACCGGACGCAACTCCCGAACCGAGCGAGGAGATCTTGCTCCTGCGCCAGATCCGCGATTCCCTAGCGGAAAAGAAATAGCCTTGAGCTCGATTCACGCCCGTTCGGTTTGCGATTATCGTATAGCGCAGTACTAATCGACCCTGAACCGCGGAAAGAGCCCATGGCTGATCTTGTTCGAGTGCAGCTTGCGCGGATCGTCAAAAACGATCTGACCGACAAGCAGTTGATCTATCTGAAGGAAATCGATGGCGATCGGCAATTCCCGATCATCATCGGTTTTTTTGAAGCCACCAATATCGACTTGCGGGTCACCCATGCGGAGCGTCCCCCGCGCCCGCTGACCCACGACCTGATCGTCGGCGTTGCTCAGTCGCTCGGTGCCAAGATAGACTCGGTGGTGATCACCAACTTCCAAGACGATATCTTTTATGCGGTCTTGAGGCTGCTACGAAACGGCGAGACGATCGATGTCGATGCTCGTCCGTCGGACGCCATCGCCGTGGCTGCCTCCTTTCGCCCGATCCTGCCCATCTGGGTTGCGCAAGAGGTCTTCGATCGATTCTCGCAGTGACACTTGCTTAGGACTGACATGCTATGTGGATTTTCGACGCGCACTTGGATTTAGCCCTCAACGGAGTCGACTGGAACCGCGACCTGCGGCAGAGCGTCGATGATATCCGCGCTCAGGAAACTGCCCTGGCGATGAGCGAAAAAGGGAGACGCAACAACACCCTTTCGTTTCCGGAGCTCAGAGCATCGAAAGTCGCGGTATGCTTGACCACACTTCTGGCTCGGCAAGAGCAACCCATCGATCACTCGTTTGGATGGACCTCACCGCACACCTGCTATGCGATGGCCCATGCGCATTTGGCGTATTACCGCGCGATGGAACGCGACGGTTACCTCAAGATGCTCAGAACCAAAAGGGATCTGGTCTCGCATTGGGAGCATTACACCAATTCTGAGTCGACTTCGAGTCTTTCGTCTTCGAGTCTGTCGGTCCACACGAGCGCCTCGAGGCCGCTTGGGCAGTCCCAAGCCCCCTTGGGCTTCATTTTGACGATGGAGGGTGCCGATCCGATCCTGACTCCCGAGACGATTTACGAGTTTCATGAGGCTGGGCTTCGAGCCCTGGGGCTGACCCACTACGGAACGAACCGATACGGCGGTGGGACTCGCAGTGAAGTCGGTTTGTCGCTCGATGCGATCGAACTGCTCAAGCACTGCGAAAAGCTCGGTATCACAATCGATGTGACGCATCTTTCGGATGTTGCGTTTTGGCAAGTCGTAAAGCGGTTTGGCGGGCGTATCCACGCGAGCCATCAAAACGCAAGGGCCATTTGCGATTGGCAACGGCAATTCAGCGACGATCAAATCCGGGTCGTAATCGAGCGAGGGGGCGTCCTGGGAGTCGCTTTGGATATCATCATGATGCAAAGCGGGTACGTTCGAGGTCTGTCGAAGAACGAAGCGACCCTTGAAAGAGCCGTCGATCAGATCTGCCATGTCCGGGAACTTGCTAAAGGCTCGATCGCTCATACCGGACTCGGAACGGACCTTGATGGCGGATACGGTTGCGAACAAACACCCGCAGACCTCAACACCTACCGAGACGTCCAGAAACTAGGCCCAATGATGTTGGAAAGAGGCTTTAGCCAAGAGGATATCCAAGCGGTCTTCTTCGGCAACTGGCTGCGTTTCTTCCAAGAGGCCTTGCCGGAGTAGTTCTCGGTCTCGATGGCTGGTTTTGTCTCTCGCATGGCCTAAGGGTTCGACTCGACGGCCGCGCGAATCTTTTCGATCGGCAGATCTTCCTCGACGGCAGATTCGTACCAGTAGACTCCGTAGCGGAGTGCCATCGATCGATTCGGTTCGATGCGAATGACGCTTGGGGTTCCCCCTGTAAACGAACGATTGCCAAAAAAGTTCGCAACCATCAAGCCGTAGTCGCGGTTGTGAAACCAACTCGGTTGAAGGTTTTTTTCGTCGGGCATCAATAGGATACCAGTACGCTTGCCGTCGAGAGTTTTGGAGTAGTCGATCCATTGCGCTTTCTTTCCCCAGGTCTCCTTGGCACCGGTTTTGCCATCGCTCGAGAGGATCTGTCCTCCATTCTTCTCGGTCATCGAGGTCGCGACGCGAACGCCGAGCCCCATCTCCTCTTGGTCGCCAAAAACAAGAGCTTCGGATCCCGCCTTGAAAACCGCTTGCCAGACCAACAAACAACCCGAATCGATCCGGGTCAGTCGGTAGGCCTGCTCAAGGCTCCCGATCGATTTGCCCTGCGGATCGATCAACTCATCCTCGGAGGTAAAGCAGATCCGATCGGCCTTGAGGATCGGTTCGGACAAGAACCTTCGGTGCCTGATCCGAGCCTTGTTGCGCCAGAAGTCATGGCCGTCGATATCCCCGAATCCTAGCCAAATTCCGCAGTGCATGTCGGCATGGTCGTCTGGATCGACTCCTGGACTCGGCGGGTGATTGCGGGTCACTTGGGTCCCGTTAAGTGTTCGGACATTTGAAAAGAAAGGACGCAGGCATTGGTCATCCTGGTAATGGAAATCGGTCAATGCAACTCCTCGATGCTTGAGAATCAGCTTGCCGACCTGAGGCTCGATCGACCAAGGGCTCGCGGTTTGATTGGACGGGTCCGAAGTCTCTTGGGCGATGCTCATGCAACAGCTTAGAGGCCAGTTGATTAGGATCGCCGCGATTGAGGCGATGGCAAGGAAGAGCGTTGGTTGCAAAGAGCGGGGGAAAGGAGTCATGGCGAAACTCTTGGGATTGATTTTTTTTGAACGAGGATTCTGGATCCGAGGTTTCCTATCATAACGGTTCGGACTCGGCGATTGAAAGTATTGGCCAATTGGTTTCCAATGACCGTATCTTGAAGGGGATCTAGACGATCGGTGGCCGAAGTTGTTTCTCAGGGTGTTTGGGCGATGATAGAACGTATAAGCTTGAAGATTTGTTGGTATCTACTGGCATTAGCCACTGGGCTAGGTCCGGAGCTTCATGCGCAAGTCACCCTTGGTACCAAAGAGAGCACGGCGCCGGGGTCTTGGAAATGGGTTCCTCAATCCACCGATTTTTACTGGGGGGTACACCATTTAGATCAACAACTTCAAGCGGCTCAGAGCAGCGAACTGGCCGTTCGCATCGCCGAGACTTCGCTTTGGAAAAAAACATCGGAGCTTTTTTTCAAGGAGTGGAAAGACCGCAAAAGCGACTTGGCTCCTTGGAAGGCCCGAATCGACAATCCTGCGGCCAGGCAGATCCGTGCCTTTTTATACGATATCGCCTCGCAGGATCTATTTCTTTACGCCGACGAAAACCTCGCTCGCACCCTCGAGCAATGGAATGCGATTTTGCCCTCGGTCGAACGTTTATCGAATCGCGATACGTCCCCGGAGGATAAAGCCGACATCGTTTCAAGGTGGGTCGATCAATGGGTTCCCGAGGTCCAGTTGCCGACCATCATGCTCGCAGGGCGTTTTTCGAATCTAGATGGAGCCTTGGCCCGTGTCGATGAAATCGAGGGTGCCATTCGACTCGGCGTGACGTTCGTCCCAGATATCGGAGGCTTCTTTAAGAACCTTCGCCGGGTGGATGATGCCCGAGGCAATCGCCTCGAATGGCGTATCTCCTCGGACATGATTCCCTGGGATCAAATCCCTGAGACCGACGTTCTGGACCGCGAGACGATTCAGGATCTTCGACGGGCTTGCAAGGACAAAACACTCGACTTTTCTATCGGAACGCTCGACGAGTACTTCTGCGTCGTGATCAGCGGCGATAAAGCTTGGAAGTCTAAATTCGGCGGCCAAACCCAACTCGAACAGCATCCGGAACTGCAACCTCTGATTTCTCAATATGTCCCACCGGGTGCGGAGTTGATGACAAGCACCTATCACACGTCGGATCGGGTGGTGGCGGCCTTCCAAGAGTTTTTGCTCGACGGGTTTTTTCGCAAAATAGCCCGCCTGGTGCTGCTTCCGATCCTCGATCAACAACCTCCTGCGTCCGATACGGCCGATTGGTTGACTTCGGTTCTCGACGATGCATCCTGGTTGGATTCGCAGATCGGCAAACATGTCGTCCGTTACCGAGGAGCATCGCGGATGGCTTGGATGAGCGATCAAGGTATCGAGAGCGTCCAGATCGACCGGACTCAGACGCGATTGCTCGACAGCACCCAGCGGCTCGAGGGAATACAACGCGTCGGTCCCGATCCTTTGATAGTGCTCAACGTGCGCATGGCATCCCACCCTGAGTACTTCGCAACGGCGCGGGAGATCGTCCGAAGGCTCAAAGGGAGCTTCGAGGATTTCATGCGCATCGGCGATAGCCGTGTGGATCTTGGACCCTTGCGTCCGATTCAGGAGAAAGTCCAAGCCGCCTGGCCGATGGTTGTCTCGATGACCGAGGATTGGCAAAGACGCATCCTCCCGAACCTCAGCGGAGAGCATCTTGTGCTCCTGCAAGCCGGTGGTTTGCGATCGCGAAACTGGTTGACAAACCTCGGAGAATCTTCGGCCCTGCTCCCTATGCCAGAAGCCTCTTTGGCAAGCCGTATCGCGGATCCTGAGGAGTTGAGTATCGGATCGATGTCGATCGCCAAGTCGTTCGCAGACCTACTCGGTAATTACGGCATCTACCTACCCGAAGCCTCAGCGTTGAGCCTTTCGGATGGCTGGAAGCTCGCTACGCTCGGACAATCCTTCGGCCAGCCGCAGGTAGGAACCATGCAAGGTCTCTATGCGACTGGAGAGAGATGGAATTGGTTGGGTTATTCCAAGGGGCAATGGGAGGCCTTTGCCAGGGCCGACAAAACGCCTCGAATCGATGGGAGTACACTCTTGGGGTTTCAAGAAGCGCAAGACCCCTTGGCCACTGCAGCCCTGATCGATGCGGGTGGGCTGGCTAGATTGCAAAACGCTTGGCTCGGGTTCCTCCTGGAGAAATCGGAACTCGATAACGAGGGGTGCTTGCGAGTCCCACCGACTGCCACGGGGCGCAGGCTAGCGATTCTCCCATCGGAACTGATGGAGTTTCTTGCTTGCTTCGAGTCTCTCGGACGACTGACGAGTTTCTCAAGGACGATCGATACGGGCGATACGCTCTCGAAGGCCCGCTATCAATACTGAAGCAGTGCAAAGACCTTGCCTGGAACCCTTCGGGCCTGGACATGGGTCAGGACGCCGCGATGTCCATGCTCGAGCTGCTGGGAATACCTCCTGGCGGTCAGTTCGCTCGGAAAACGTCCCAAGAAGTAGCCAGGCTCAGGGTCGAAAAAATCGCAAAGATGATGCTCCACCTCATCGGCTAAAAGCTCGCCCTGGGCAACCCGATAGAACACCGAGTCGCGAGGCACTCTCTGGCCAGAGAGGATCCGGGTTGAACCGTGGGGCGATCGATCCGACGTCCGGTGCTCTGGCATTCGCGGGTCGATTGCATTCTGGTGGTCGTTTGCCTGGTCGTAGTTTCGAGGGTGCTCCGTTCGGTCCCAGTGTGCGTAGGCAGCCAAGTTGGGGAGGATTTTTTGGATTGCCAAGGGATCATCGGCGAGTTCCAAGTAGACCATCGGTGTTGGCAAGACTCGCATGGCGGCGAACATGGTGGCTTGGAAACTTGCTTCGGGAAAGACTCGCTCAATGATCGATTCGATCATTTCGAAAGTGAGCCAATTGGCGTCGGCGAGTACCTCTTGGAGTGCGGGTTCCAAGAAGGGCTCATAGAAGGCCAATTCCGAGGCGATTGCGTCCATGAGTGTTTCGATGGGATCTTCATCGGAGCGAAAGATCGGGTCGGCCGGGAAGCAATGGGTGGTCATCCGATGCGCGATCTCGTGCCACTTGGTGAAGTACCTGCGGGCAAACTTCTCGTCGCTGAACTCGGTGCGGGCGTCGATGACAGCCACGTACTGATCCGGGGCATCGACCCTGGCACCGTTGCGTTGGATCAGGACCCCAAAGGCTGGATTCTCAAGGTCGTCGAATCGAGCGCGCAGACCGGCAAAGACATAGTCTCCTTTTCGGCGGGCGTAGTGATCGGTCAGCCGATCAAAATCCTCCTCGGATCGTATCTCCTCGACGACCATGGAGAGCTTTTCGGTAATGAGCGTCTCAAAAGCCGCGATGTCGGCGATACCTCCTGGCCCAAGCCCCCCGGCTTGGGCGACCCACGAATCGACCAGCCGTCGGCAATGAACAACAATACCGACGGCTGGATCGGTCGATTCGATTCCAAGAGAGTTCGCTAACTGATAAACCTCGGGCGAGGCGCCAGGACGAATCATTCGCGATCCATGAATTCCTTAACGCCGTTGTGAAACTTCTTCCAATCGAATTTTTCGCCGATGTCCTTGGACCGGCCAGTTCGATTTGCCACGATCTGGTGGTACATGTTCAAAAGGGTCAGAGTCTTTCGGAATGAGAGTTGCTCTTTCTCTGCGAACTTAGCAAGCGAGTTCGGGATGGGAATCTGGAAACTTGGATCTTTGCTCTCTTTGCTCGCCTTGCCGGCCATGAGGTAATCCAAGGATACCCTGAAGACTTGTGCGATGTTGTACAAGTTCTCGGCGCTGACGTTTCGCTTGCCGCTTTCGAGTTCCGAGAGGAAACTCTTGCTGAGTCCAACCTTGCCACAGAGGACCTCCTGGGTCCAACCTAACTCTTGCCGTTTTTTACGAATCCGCTCTCCAACTGTCATAATTGATCGCCACCTTAGAAGGAATGAAAAAATCACAGGACTCGGAGTGAGCCGCCAATTTTAAAGCTTAGTCCCAAGCCTTTCAATCGACCGGCCTGTTTTTTTTCAATATAGCGAACCCTCTTTGGTCGATCGAATTGCGTCGATTTACGATGAATTACGAGGGTTTGAGCACAACCCCCCTAGTTTCAGAGACTCTAAATTTGCTAACCAACGCTCCTGAAATGCGATTTTCCACCAGGTACTTCCAAGGAAAAACCGCAGTTTCGACGGACCAAAGCGCTGGATCGATCCAGTCGAGCGCCCCGTTGGAAGCCTTTGGATCATAAAAAACTAGGAGTAGACCGCTATGAATCATCGCAAAACGAACCGTGGCCCTCGAAAGCTTTGGAAGCCAGGAATCCATGCTCTGATCGGCTTGCTTTCGATCCAACTGACCGACTTTTGCTACGGGCAAAGCCGCCCCGATGAAATCGTCGCTCAATCGAGCCAATTGCTTACCGAGACAATGTCTCAGCCACTCTCGAAAGTCCCTCGGGCGATGATCGAAAACGCACACGGTGTGGCGATCATCCCGAACGTGGTTAAAGGGAGCTTTATTGTCGGCGCAAGGCACGGAAAAGGAGTGCTGTTTGTTCGCGAACCGAACGGGACTTGGCACGCTCCGGTCTTTATCTCTCTGACGGGCGGGAATATCGGCTGGCAAGTCGGTGTGCAGTCGTCGGACATCATTTTGGTTTTCAAAACCGATCGTAGCATCCAAGGGGTGCTCAATGGCAAGTTGACCCTCGGGGCTGATGTCGCGGCCGCTGCCGGCCCGGTCGGCCGATCCGGTGGCGTTGGCACCGATGGCCAACTGCAAGCAGAGATCTACACGTACTCGCGAAGCAGAGGGCTTTTTGCCGGCGTCTCGATCGACGGATCAGCCCTTCAGGTCGATCGTGTCTCTACCGGTGCCTACTACCAAATAAGCTCGGTCAACCAAACTCCGGTCGTACCGCCCGCTGCACAGGCACTGACCGAAACGGTGGCCAAATACGCTGAGCAAATCGTTCAAGGAGCCGTCGCACCCGCATCGGCCAAAGCCGTCGGGGTCTCCGAGTCGGATTTGGTTCGAGGGCAGATCGTCCAACTCGCACCAGGACTGTTCGAACTGCTCGATCCGCAATGGAAGGAGTACCTCGGCCTGCCAGCTTGGATGTTCCTCGGCGGGGCGGCTCCCAATGCCGAAGAAGTAAAAACGATTCTCGGACGCTATGAAGCGGTCGACAAGGATCCTCGGTTCGCAACACTGGCAGCTCGCCCCGAATTCGATTCGGTCTTGAGCTTGCTCAGGCACTACAACGAGACTCTAGCTCCTACGAGGCAATCGCTCCAATTGCCCCCACCCCCCCCCAGTGCCGCTCAACCCGTGCTGCCTTAGTGGTTTTTTCCGCCGTCTACCCATAGATAGTGCGGATTGAACCCATGGCCGCGTCCCCCATTCGAGGGGGTGTTGGTCTTGACCCGCCTGTCGGTTTTTTTCTAACCTTGCCATCCAACGAATTAGAGCTCCAATCGCCCAGGGGCGTCACTCGGGAATCAGAGACGTTGGGGGGCTTTGGCTCTAAGGCGCTGAAGAAAAGAGGAATCGCATGCGAGGAATAACCACACAAGCCCGAATCATACGGTTTTTATTGACCCTGTTGTTATGCAGCATGAGTTTGCCCGTCGCTCGGGGGCAGGATAGACCTTCGATTCTTCGTCCTGTGGTTGCTAAGCCACCTGCGGTGGAAGAATCGGTTTTGGTTCGCAGGGAGTTGCCAGCAACGAGCAATCAATGGCTGAGTCTTCGTCAAACGCTCGCCTTGAACTTCGATAAAGAACTCTTCGCACATCCGGCTAAGGCCGACGCGATTTTGCTCCAGGTGGATCAGGAATCGGTCCTCTTGGAATTTGACACCAACAAGCGAACCCTCAGGATTGAAGGGGCGGCAAGGCCAGTGGAGTCTTTGGCGAAGCTTGCGCTTGCTCATACCCATGAGTCCCAAGTATCGAAAGATCGTGCGTTTCGGATTCAGAAGCTCAATGCTCGTGGACAAATCGCGATGGCGGCCTTCTCCAGCAGCATGATCGCAGGAACAAGCGGCTCGGCGAACCAATCCAGCGTGCGGCTCGCCAGCGGTGCTCAGGAACCGGCCAAGGCCTCTTCGGACGAGCCTCCAGATCGATTGCCTTTGCCTCAGTTCGAGGGGGTGCAGATCGAGATGTTGCCCGAGCTCGATGCGGTGATTTTGAGAGGTCGCGATCAGCAATTGACGGACCTTTCGGAGATCATCAAAAGGCTTGACCAAGCCAGTCGCGAGAGCAAACCGACGATCGAGGTTGTGCCTCTGCAACACGTGAATTCCGAGTCGATGTCGAAACTGATCGATGACATCCAAGAAAAGTTCATCGGGACCCGGCAGGGGCGAGTGACGGTTTCGCCGCTGGTTTCTCCCAACGCTCTGTTGCTCATCGGTTGGGGCGAGTCGCTCGACCTGATGAAGCAATTGATCCAACAATTGGATCAGCCGACCAAGGATGATAAGACCTTGGCTGTTTTGCCCCTCAAGCATGCGACGGCATCGGAAGTGCAGACCCAACTCCAATCCTTCTACAAAGGCAAGGAAGGGCTAGCCCCGGTGATCAATTCGTTTGCCGATAGCCGCAGCAATGCGATCATCGTCAATGGATCCCCAAGAGATATCGCTGAGATCAAAAAACTTCTCGAACAGATGGATGTCCCACGCAATGGGATGTTGCAAGCGGCCCGAGTGTTTCAGATTCGCTACAACTTGGCCAGCGACATCGCACAAGCCTTGGAAGACGCATTGGCCACTACGACGGCCGACCGCAATAAGACCCTGCAATTGGTCGACCAAAACGGAGAGCCTATCGCCACGGGGGGCGTTCTAGGTGCGACCAAAATCACGGTCAACGAACGCAACAACACGCTGATCGTCGCAAGCACACCTGAGACACTCCCATTGATCGAGCAATTCATCGAGCAATTGGATACGCCGGGTGCGGTGGCCAAGATCAAAATTTTCTCGATCAAAAACGGGGATGCTACCAGCTTGGTCGAGACCCTCAGGGCCTTGATCCCATCCTCGAATTCCACGACCGGGGCCTCGGTTGGCCCCCAACTATCGAGCAATCCTGACGACAACTCGCTCCTGCCATTGCGTTTTACCGTCGACACCCGAGGGAACAATATCATTGCGATCGGCTCGGATGGGGATCTGAAAATTGTCGAAGCGCTGATTTTGCGGCTCGACGAGGCGGAGGCATCCAAGCGGAAAAGTACGGTGTATCAACTCAAGAACTCACCGGCGATCGATGTCGCCACGGCGATCAATCAGTTCTTGCAAAGCAAACGGATCGTCGAGCTGGCAGCTCCGGGAGTCACCAACCCATTTGATCAATTGGAGCGCGAGGTGGTCGTCGTTCCTGAGCCAGTTCAAAACAAACTGATCCTCAGCGCCACACCGAGGTATTACGATGAGATTTCGGAATTGATTCAGCGACTCGACGAGCAGCCGCCTCAGGTGATGATCCAAGTCATGATCGCAGAGATCCTGTTAGGAAACACCGATGAATTCGGGATTGAAATGGGAATTCAAGACTCGGTGCTCTTCGATCGAAGTCTGCTAGGGAACCTCGTAACAACCACGGCGACGACCACTACCTCGACCCCCGCTGGGGTCGTGACGGCTACTAGCCAAGACATTGTGGCTGCGACGAACGAACCCGGTTTCAATTTCAACAATCAACCATTAGGCAACAGCGGATCGTCCAAAGCGCTGCAAAATGCGGGCACCGTCGGGGGCCAAGGGTTGTCGAATTTCGCCGTAGGGCGAACCAATGACGAATTGGGTTTCGGGGGGCTGGTCCTTTCGGCCAGCAGTCAGAACGTCAGCTTTCTGCTGCGGGCCCTTCAGGAAACCCGCCGCCTTGAGATTCTCTCAAGACCCCAGGTGCTGACCCTGGATAACCAGCAAGCGTTTATTCAGGTCGGGCAGAGAGTTCCGCGGATCGCCAGCACAAGCGTCAATCAGTTCGGCGTCCAAAACCAATTGACTCTCGAAAATGTCGGTTTGATTATCGGAGTCACACCCCGGATCAGTCCCGAAGGGAATGTGGTCATGGAGATCGATGCGGAAAAATCCAAGCTCGGTCCAGAAGCCGAAGGTATTCCGATTTTTATCGCTCAGGACGGATCGGTCGTCCGATCCCCCCGTATCGATACGATCACAGCCCAAGCGACGGTCAGTGCGGCCGATGGAGAAACCATCATCCTCGGTGGACTGATCGCTAGATCCACTAGGACGCGGCATCGCCAAGTTCCCTGGTTAGGGGATATTCCAATTCTCAAGTACCTCTTCAGCTACGACTACTTCGACGAAAATCGGACCGAATTGCTCATCATCATGACTCCCCATATCGTGCGAAATCCCGGCGATATGGAGCGACTCAAGCAAGCCGAATTCGCTAGGATGAGTTGGTGCGAAGCGGATATCTTCGCCATGCACGGAGACGTCTTTCCTCGAACCGGATTGATGCAAGATTGGCAAGAAGAGGATGATTCGGTTCCGGTCATCTACCCGGATCTTGATCCCCGCGGCGCTTTGCAACCTTCGGCGACGACGCCAACGGGAACCACCCTGGAATCCCTCCTAGTACCGAATCTCGAATCCAACGAGTATTCGAGCGAACTGCCTGCCCCTACGGCGAACCCCATTACGGAAAAGCCCCCGAATGAAAAGCCCTCCGCTGGGCTTTTGAGATTGCCCCGAACGATCAAACCCTCCCGTTAGATATCCCGCCTCTGTGTCTGCCCTGGTCCATCCTCATCGAACCGCATCAACAAGCCTCAAAAGCACCATGGACCCCTTCGCAGCACAAGAATCACCAAAGCCAAGGAATCCGCGATGAAATGTCGACACTCCTTTCGTAGGAGCTTGGGAATGCTGATGCTTTTGGCCGCGATACCATTGCCATCGGGGTGCCAATTTGCGCCTAAAAAGACTCCGGCAGGTTGGAGTTGGACCGAAGAGGAAAAACCAGTTGTCCCCGAACGGATCTTAGCGATTTGGACCGATACGGTTTTAAGGCAGCCCAACCAACCAGGCGTTCGCGGATTCGGTGGACGGATCTTTTTCTACGACAAAGAGCAAAACGATCCGATCGAAGTCGACGGTAAGCTCGTGGTCTTTGTTTTTGATGCGGACGACCACAATCCTGAAAATCAAAAACCACTTCGCAAGTACGTGATCGATGCCGATGATTTCGCTAAGCACATGAGCAAAACATCGATAGGGCCCGCCTACAGCGTTTGGTTGCCCTGGGGTGATGTCAAAGGTCCAACCAAAAAGCTCAGTATCATCGCGCGCTACGAAGGGCGTCATGGAGGCACAACCCTTTCGGATCCAACGATGAAATTGCTCCCGGGTGTGGAAGCTAGAACTCCTAAGTCGGCGAATCCCCAGGGAGGCTCTCCGAGCGACAAACCCTCAGTGTTGAACGCAGCCCATAACCCTCTGCCCCAAAGCTCCCAGATTTCCCCGGGTGTCCAAAGAGCCAGTTATGTCCAAGCCCCCAACACCATCGCGCCCGATCTGATGCGAGCGACCGAGCCCAATCGCCGAACCGAAACGATCGAAGTACCCCCCTCGTTCCAAAGGCACTTTCAACCCTCCGATGCCACGGACCGCAACGTTGCAAACTCGCTACGAACGAACACTCTAGAGCCGCAAATCACTCGCTCTCAGGTAACTACCGAGGTCATCGATGCTCGGAGTCAGAAACTCGGTACGTTTAAAAAAGCCTTTTCTGAGTCAAGCGGTTTGTCTAGTAACGGATTGCCCAGTAGCGGGGCTGGCAGTCGCGGTGCGAGTCGTCCGATGAACCAATCGATGACCAGCAGGCTCGAAGTCTTGCGGAGCGGGAAATCGATCAACAAGAAAACCCCGGACAATGCTTCTGACGCCGAGTCGGAGGCTCTGAGCGAGCCTTCCAACGCGAATCCCTAATCGCGTGACCTATAGATCTTTGGGGGCGGAATTCTCCGAGGTCATAGCACGGAGGATTTCGATCGCACGAACCAATTGGGGGTCCTGAGCGATTTGTTGGTCGTCGGGGTCATCGACTTTGGATAAAGGGTGATTGGCAAGAGCTCCGTTTCTCAACGGATCACTGCGCCGACGCATCCTTTCGATGGCCTGACGGTTTTGTTCCTCGCTCAGAAGAACCTCGGCTCCATCACTGGGCAGGACTCCCCAAGGGTCCGAATCGGTGTCCTTGGGTTTGCGGTGGATCCTCTGGCCGCTTGGGGGGAAATAGTAAGCGGTCGTGAATCGAATGGCGGCTCGGCCACCTTCGACCGGAATGATGCTCTGGACGCTTCCTTTCCCGTAGGATCGTTGGCCTACAATCACGGCGCGCTGGTGATCCTTCAAGCATGCCGCGACGACTTCGCTGGCGCTTGCTGAATTGCTGTTGATCAACACCGCGATTGGAACGCTGCTTGGAACGACCGTTCCTCTTTGCGCGTCGATCGATTCGATGCTGGTTTGTCGTCGGCCCTGGGTCGAGACAATTCTGCCCTCGTCGAGAAACAGATCGCAGACCTCGATCGCAGCTTGAAGCAATCCCCCTCCGTTGTCACGAAGATCGAGGATGACTGCATCGATTTTTCCTTCGAGCGATTCCAATGCCGATTGGATTTCGCGAGCGGTTTTTTCTCCGAAGAGGTCTGAGTGAATGTAAGCGATTTGCGGAGCGGATTGGAGTTGAAAATCCCAAGTTCCATCCGCGCGTCGCCGATCGCCTGTGACGCTCTCGACATCGACAAATTCCCGAGTGGCCTGGATGGTCAAGCGTTCACCGGCCCGATCGATTCCTAAAAGGACTTCGGATCCGACCGCCCCTGAGATCTTTTTCGAGACCTCCGTAGTATTCATCGAGCGCACGTCGATGCCATCGACTTGGACGATCAGATCCCCTGGCATCAGGCCGGCTCGGAAGGCAGGGGAATTAAACAAAGTGGTTATGACGGTGATGTCCGGCCGGATCGGTGGGCCTTCGACCTGAACGCCTAGACCTGCGAAACGCTGCTCGAAGACAGCGTTGAATCGTCCGAGGGAATCCTCGGAGACAAATGATGAGTGCGGGTCGAGCGACTCGAGCATCCCTTGCATGGCAGCTTGCTTTAGGTCCGCTTGTGAAATCGGATCGACGTAGGAGTCGGTGATGATTTCGATGGCATAGGCCACATCTCGACCAGGCCGATAGCGGGCGGTATTGAAGTAGCACGCCAAGCATAAGGCTAGACCGACGAAGAGTATTCTCAGGCTCTTTCCACTCATTTTCGTCCAATTCGGATCGGATCAGTCCGTGCCACTAGGTCTCCTGCCAGCAGGGCGTTTGTGCTACGATTACCGGGATGAATTCCCATAAACCCAGCGATCGCGATTCCATTGTATCCGAATATTTCGAGCGATTGCCCTACACGCCCTACCCGGTCCAAGAAGATGCTCTGATCGCTTGGTTTTCCTCGGATCAAGGTGTCTTGGTCTGCGCTCCGACGGGCACCGGAAAAACCTTAATCGCCGAGGGGGCCATCTACGAAGCCCTCCGTACGGGCCGCAAATGCTACTACACTACCCCCCTGATCGCACTAACCGACCAGAAGCTCCAGGAGTTGCAGTCGGCAGCCGTCCGTTGGGGGTATCCAGCAAGCTCCATCGGGTTGGTCACTGGCAATCGAAAAGTCAATCCCAACGCCCCGGTCCTGGTTGTCGTCGCTGAGATTTTGCTCAACCGGCTTTTGCAACAAGACCAAACTTGGGTCGAAGGGGTCGACTCGGTGATCATGGACGAGTTCCACAGCTTCAATGATCCCGAAAGAGGCATCGTTTGGGAGCTGAGCATTGGAATGCTTCCCAAGCAGGTGCGACTGATGCTCCTGTCGGCCACCATCGGTAATAGCGTCGAGTTTTGCTCATGGCTCAACCGGGCTCACGGCAGGAATCTGGAATTGGTTCAAGGCACCGAGCGCAAAGTGCCTTTGCAATTCGAATGGGTTGAAGATCTGTACCTGGACGAACAGCTCGAAAAGATCGCCGAAGGAGACGAGGTTCGACGTAGGACCCCTGGATTGGTTTTCTGTTTCAATCGTGACCAATGCTGGCAAGTCGCCGAGTTGCTCAAAGGTCGGAGGCTGATCGATAAAGAGCGTCAAGCGTTGATCACCAAGCGGATCGAGGGGATTCCTCTGGGCGAGGGAGCCGGTCCGAAGATCAAGCAGATTTTGATCCGTGGGGTTGGGATCCATCATGCGGGAATCATGCCCAAGTACCGTCGGTTGGTCGAGCAACTGTTTCAGGAAAAGCTCTTGAGTGTCTGTGTCTGTACCGAGACCCTGTCGGCAGGGATCAATTTACCTGCCCGATGCGTGGTCCTACCGAGTTTGGTCAAAGGGCCTTATGGCAAAAAGAAACTGATCGATTCGGCGTCGGCCCAACAGATTTTTGGACGAGCTGGGCGACCCCAGTTCGACCGCGAAGGCTTTGTCTATGCGCTTGCGCATGAGGACGACGTGAAGTATTACCGATGGAAATTGCAATACGATCAGATCCCAGAGGACACCAAAGATCCGGGTTTGCTCAAGGCCAAGAAGCAACTCAAGAAGAAGATGCCCACACGCCGACAAGGTGAGACGTATTGGAACAAAGAGCAGTTTCAAAAATTGGTGATCGCGCCTGCGGCGAATCTCTCGAGCCGTGGTCCCCTGCCCTGGAGGCTTCTGGCCACAATGCTCCGTGAGAATCCAGAGGTTCAGCCCTTGCGGGATTTGGTCGGCCGACGCTTGCTCGCCCCGATCGATATCGCCAAAGGCCAAAAAGAGCTTAACCAGATGCTCGTAACCCTCTGGACAGCCGGTTTTATCGATGTGACGCCCAAACCCAGCATCGCAAAAAATCCAACGATTTCCAGCGGCAGCAAAGCACCTCCGAAGGAAACCCTCGCCGGGTTGCTCCGCTCTGCTTTGGCCTCCCAGTTGCAGGTCACCGACAGCCAAGAATCCGAAGAAGACGAGGAGCATCCCATCGAGGCAACGACCGACGAAGCCGCTTCGCGAGGATACGATTTGGAGAGTTATCGTCCCGAGCGAATCACCCCCATGCCTCGGCTAGAGCTCCTGAGCGAACTTCGGAGCCTCAATCCGATCTATGGTTTGTACCTGATCCAGCAAATGCAGTTTGCCGATCCAATCGAGCGGGTACAAGCTTTGGAAAGTGTTCTGGAGTTGCCCGCAAACATCAGCAAACTCGCCCCGGTGCCCGGGCCCGACGAGCTGCCTTTTGGTCCCTTAGCCCAGCAGCACCTGCATCCGCGTTTGCTCGAGCTTGGACTCGCCGGAGTCCAAGAGCTTACGGGCCAAGCCTCCGACGACGATGAAAGCCAGGAGGATACCGAGGCATCGAAGGATCCCAACGGCCAGCGCTGGAGGCCGCCACCGAAGCCTATGGCACTCGGGGAAAAACTGCGGAGGATGTTCGATTACGATTTCCCAGGAGTGCACGATGTGTACACGCGCAGCGTTTGGGTCGTCGGTGAATTGCTCTCCTTTGAATGCGATTTTAACAAGTACATCGTGACCCGAGGACTACAGAAACATGAGGGCATGCTCTTTCGCCACGTCTTGCGATTTGTACTCTTGGTCAACGAAATCAGTTGCATCGCGCCGCAAGACTCGACGCCGGAGGATTGGGAAGAGCCTTTCGACTCCCTTGCAGAACGACTGATGGAATGTTGCCGTCGAGTCGATCCTGAAAGCACCGATGCATTGGTCCAGGAGCTGACCGACAGGGAAAGTCGCATCGTACACGGACGCGACGCTTCAGGTCGGTCGGCGCCATGAACTTAGATCCATCGATGCTTTCGATCGGGGCTTGGTTGCTCCTGGCGACGGCTGCATTTGGAATCGGGATCACCAAGAGTGGTTTCTCGGGAGTGAGCTTAGTCCACGTGCTGATCTTTGCCTATGTCTTTGGGGCGAAGGCATCGACGGGCATTGTTTTGCCGATGCTCATCGCAGGGGACACGATGGCGATGCTTATGTTCGGTCAGCATGCCGATTGGCGGTATGTGCGACGAATGTTTCCTCCCGCATTGCTCGGGGTCATCGCCGCATGGCTATTGATGGACGTGATGAGCGAATCGTATTATCGTCCGACGATCGGCTGTATCATTCTCGCGCTAGCGGTCATGCAGCTTGCCAGAAAGTTCAAAGAAGAGTGGTTTACCCACATTCCGCATAGCCATTGCTTTGCTTGGGTCATGGGTATCTTGGTGGGGATAACGACGATGCTGGCCAATGCCGCTGGCCCCGTCTACGGGTTGTTCTTGATCGCGATCGGGCTGCCCAAAAAGGAGTTTGTAGGGACTGCCGCCTGGTTTTTCTTGCTGCTGAATCTGATCAAGATCCCCTTTAGCTGGAATCTCGGACTCATTCGAATGGAAACATTGCTTCTGAACGTTGTTTTGCTGCCTGGAATTTATATCGGGCTCATTGCCGGATCCGCGATTGCCAAGCGTATCGGGCAGCGGGAATTTGAGGCTGCGATCATCGCGCTTGCAGGTTTCGCTGGGTTCCACATGCTTTTGATCTAGAGCAAGACAGAACGTTCCGCAATCCTATCGCTACTCGGCGACTCCATTGATCCCCTCTTTGATGCCGCCCAAGATGTACCACAATCTCGGCTCGATCGAGTAGGACATCAATCTCACTGAGTTGTCGACGTAGGACATGTGAACGCCGGTACCGTGCATGCTATGAAACTTGGCTGCATGTCCGACCGCTGGATTTCGACGCCAACTCGACCCTGTAGGATCAGCGATCATGTATCGAAGAAACTGACCGCTTGAGGAAACCCACCAGAAC
>Ga0208085_1000146_pt1 | contig 26684 bp, 22 predicted proteins | sample LakMenEpi21Jun10_FD_150721 | JGI IMG/M metagenome (GOLD analysis project Ga0208085, IMG submission 150721) | Freshwater microbial communities from Lake Mendota, WI - 21JUN2010 deep hole epilimnion (SPAdes) | ecosystem: Environmental > Aquatic > Freshwater > Lentic | place: Lake Mendota, Madison...
TGTGTTGACCATGTCAAATTGCTTTCGGATGCGGGGAGCGGATGTTCAGAACGCCATTATAACCTAAAGCGATGGCATGCTCAGGATTCAGGACGAAGACAGTGGGGATTCGGGAGATTCGGGAGCATGCGACGGGACGGAGGGAACACTGGCCGGCTCAGGGGCGGGAGCCGGTTTGCCATGCGGTGCGGATTTCGGGGCGTTGAGAAGAACGGTCACAGCGCCGAGGATTCCCAAGAGCAAAGATCCTGCGAACATCGCATTGAGACTGTCGAACTTTCCTTTTTCGACGATGCTCGCGATCGTGTTGATCACCGGAGCAAAACCGAAAACAAGCGGCATGATGAAGATCGGTTTGCCGCCGTAGGTAAACGCCAAGATGATCCCAAGGGCGCCCATCGCGCCGCACGTTCCGGCAAGGATCGACCAGATCATGCCTGGTATTCGGTAGCCGCTGGTCTGATGCATAGCCATCGATTCGAGCAGCACCACGGGGATGATCACAGCGATAAGGAAATACGCGATTCCGACGCAGCAGAAAGGTCGCAGTCGCGACCCACCCATCTTGGATTGCCCGATGTGCAGGAATGGGCCATAGGAGCCCCAACACAGAACGGCTAAACCGATCGACAGGCCAACAGCTAGCCAATTCAAAGCGACCTCGCCGTCGACGGCTTTGGGCTGCGGTTTGTTCAAGAACACCCCGATCATACCCATGGCGACCATGGCCATACCGACGAGAAACAGCGGCTTGATCTGCTTAAAGGACTTATTCAGGTAGGACGTCAGCAGCGTGTTGACGACCGGGGCTCCGCCGAAGACGATCGGCATGACAAAGATGGCTTGGGCTTTGAACGCCAGAGCTAGGGTCACCCCGAGTGCTCCTAGAGCACCGACGGTGCCGGCAAACAACGACATGACCGTTCCACTGACAGACCAGAATCCAGTCTCGCGTTTGCGATTAAGCAACGCGACGGGGACCAAAACAGCGATAAGAAAATAGGCCAGTCCTACCCCGACAAACGCTCGGAGCGAAACGCCGAATTCCCCCTGAAAGGTCTTCTCTTTGAGCTCCATCAAGGAAGTTCCTTTGTGGAGCACGATGCCGTAGATTCCCCAAAAGAAGGCAGTCATTGCGGTAAAGAGCAAGACGAAAGGAAGTTTAGACATGGATGCTCTTCTAGGAAGTGAAATGCCAGGGGAGTATAAAGCGAATCGATCTACAGTAACTAAGCGGGAAACTTATTGAACCGCAAAATGATAGAACAGCATAATTATTTAACCGCGAGCATGCGTTCCAAGGCGATCAGCGACCAGTTAGCGACGTCCTCTTTGACGTGGATCTGATTGACAACCGTGCCTTGGACGATGTTCTCGAGGCTCCAACAAAGGTGTGCAAGATCGATTCGATACATCGTCGCGCACATGCAGACCAGGGGGGAAAGGAAGTGGATTTGTTGTTCGGGGTGTTGTTCTTTGAGGCGATTGACCAAGTGGAGTTCGGTGCCGATGGCCCATTGGGAACCGGGTGGAGCCTTTTTGACCGTCTCGATGATCTTGCTCGTCGAGCCTGAGATGTCGGCGATGTCGTTGACCTCTTGAGGGCATTCGGGGTGTACCAGGATTTTTATCCCGGGATACTTTTCACGGAACTGATGGACGTGGGAAGCTTGGAACATTTGGTGGACCGAGCAGTGCCCCTTCCACAGGATCACTTTCGAGTCCTCGATGGCTTGCTGGCTGTTTCCGCCGTGCTCTTCCTCGTGAGGATTCCACACAGGCATTTGGGAATTGGGAATTCCCATCTTCAGCGCCGTGTTTCGACCGAGGTGTTGGTCGGGGAAGAAAAACACCCGCTTGCGTTGAGCGAAGGACCATTCCAGGACCGCTTTGGCATTGCTGCTTGTACAGACGATACCGCCATGTTTTCCGCAGAAGGCTTTGAGGCTCGCGGCGCTGTTGATGTAGGTCACCGGAGTGAGCTCTCGGGTGTCGATCACTTCGGAGAGTTGGCTCCAAGCCGACTCGACTTGACGGATTGCGGCCATATCGGCCATAGAACATCCGGCGGCCATGTCCGGCAGCACGACGGCGACGCGTTGACCGCTGCGCTCTTTGAGCTTCTCGGGTCGATTGGCCAGGATGTCAGCCGTCTCGGCCATGAAGTGCACACCGCAGAAAACGATGTTGCGGCAATCGGGGCTTTCAGCAGCGAGCTTGCTCAATTGGTACGAGTCGCCCGTCAGGTCTGCATGCTTGATGACTTCGTCTTGTTGGTAGTGGTGCCCGAGGATGAGCAAGCTTTTGCCGAGGGTCTTCTTCGCTTGCGCGATCCGCTCGCAAAGTTCCTCGTTGCCCAATTGGCGATAGGGAGCAAAGGGTGTCGAAGAGTCGAGGGTTGCGTTGATCATGCTATTTCCCAGAGCTTAGGGCGGGTGGTTGGACCCGAGGGTGAATTATTGTTTGCCGCAGTAGTCGATCGCGGCTGCGATTTCGGTTTTGAGACGGAAGCGTTCGACGATACGATCGATGTACCCGTGTTCGAGTAAAAATTCGCTGGTTTGGAAACCTTCGGGAAGCTCGATTCGGATGGTGGCCTTGATGGTCCTCGGACCGGCAAACCCGATCAGGGCCTTGGGTTCGGCAAACACCAAATCGCCAAGACTTGCGAAACTCGCGGCCACGCCACCCATCGTCGGGTTGGTCAGGACGCTGATGAAGAAGCCACCCGAGGCATGGTAGCGAGCCAGGGCCGCAGAGACCTTGGCCATCTGCATGAGCGACAAAATCCCTTCGTGCATGCGCGCCCCGCCCCCAGAACCGCTGACGATGATCAAGGGGAGATGATGTTCGGTGGCCCGCTCGATGAGCCTTGTGAGCCGTTCGCCAACGACCGAGCCCATGCTGCCCATGATAAACGCCGAGTCGGTCACTGCGATCGCCACCCGCCGGGCCCGGATCATGCCCGTGCCGCACAAGGCCGCGTCGGTCAAACCCGTGCGTGCTTGTTCGGAGGTAAGCCGATCGGCGTACGATTTTTTGTCCGAAAATCGCAGGGGGTCCGAAGGCAAGACATGCTCGTCTTGGGCCTCAAAGGTCCCGTCGTCGAGCAATTGAGCGATTCGCTCCCAGGCCGATACGTAGTTGTGGTAGCGGCATTTGGGGCAAATGCTCAGATTCTTCTCGAGCTCCTTGCGGTAGATCGACTCCCCGCAGCCTGGGCATCGAACCCAAAGCCCCTCGGGAATTCCTCGTTGGGTAGCGGGCTCTTGCCCGGAAGTCGGTTCGGTATTGGACGGATCAGCGATGGCCATGACTCGACGGTTGCTAGGGGGATTTCACCAGGGGCCCGTGGGTCTAAGTTTTAGCCTGAGTGTTTCGCTAGGGCAATTGATCCTCGGGGGCAATCTAGGCCATGAGTTTCAAGGAGTCTTTCTCCGAGTCGATCATTTCCCAGGTTCCGTCATCGCATTCGGACTTCCAAAAGTCGTCGAATGGCGAGGATTTCAGTTGTGTAGCGACCAGGGTGGCCAAGGGCTCGGGGATGACGACCGCAATGACCTCTTTGGCGTGCTTTCTCTGGAGTTTCTGAAGTTGTTTGGCGACCCGACGCAGGGCTTCGGCGAGCGTTTCTCCCTCGGGGGGATGGAACGAACTGGGGTCTTCCTGGACCTGGCGATACACCTTGGGCTGCTGACGCTTGATCTCCTCGATGCACTTGCCCTCCCAAAGGCCGTGGTCGAGATTGCGGAGCCAATCGCAGATTTTCCACCTGCAGTTGGCTTTTTCTGCGAGCATCTTGGCCGTGTCGCTGGCCGATTCGCAAGGACCGCAGTAGATCATCGCGATAGGATATTTAGAGATCTGATCGATCGCTAAGAGGACTTGCTGTTTCCCGACTTCGGATAAAGGGATATCTAAACTCCCTTTCATCCGTTCCTGCTCGTCGAGGGCCGTGGCACCTGGACGAACGACCAACACTTGACTCATACACCTAGAACTCCAAAAAGACTACGCGTCGGACCCGGCCCCAAAGGCCTTGATTTGGCATCGCAATCGCGTCATCGCTTGGCAGTAATCTGCTTCGCGGAAAATGGCCGAGCCTACGACAAGTAGGTCGGCTCCATGGGACGTGACCGAAGCGATGGTTTGGCTGTTGATCCCACCATCGACCTCCAAAAGGAGGTCCGGTCCAAAAGTTTTACGAAGGTATTTCAGACGTTCCAAAGCGACCGGATTGAAGGCTTGGCCCCCAAATCCCGCTTGGACACTCATGACCAACACCAAGTCGCATTCTGGGACAAACCGCAGCAATGCTTCCATCGGGGTCGTTGGATTGATAGCGAGTCCGGCGGCCACCCCTGCGGAGCGAAGTTGGGCGAGCAACTCCGAGGGCTCAGGCTCTGCCTCGATATGAAAAGTGATGCAATCGGCACCGGCATCGACAAAGGCTTTAGCAAATCGCGCTGGCGATTGAATCATCAAGTGCACATCGATCTTGAGCGATGTGACCCGACGCAGCGACTCGACGATCGGCATACCATACGTCAGGTTCGGTACGAATTGACCGTCCATGACATCCAGATGGAGCGCCTCGACCCCGGCCTCCTCGAGCCTCTCGACTTCCCTCTGCAGATTGGCAAAGTCGCACAGAAGCAACGAAGGCAGAATCGCTGGGCGAATCCCACGGAATACTTCGAGAGTTTGCTCGACACGCGAACCGATTTGGCTCATAAAGGATATGCATGCAAGGAATGGCAGGTTCGAATCGACCCGCTCGACGTAATCCACCATAAAGCCCCGCCGGGGCTTGTACAAGAGGCAAAATTTTGTGCAGCGGCCAAGCAACCCAAAAAACCACCAAAAAGGAGGGGGCGTGTCGGAAGGAAATTCAAGCGATTCCGGGCCTTTAGAGCCTGAACAAGCCAACGAGCCCAAGATCCCAGAAACCGAGAAATCTTCGCCGCCACCTTCGAACGATCCTCTTGCCGAAAACTTCGGCTTCCGCAGGGCCGCACAAAAAGTTCGGGATTTTCCTCAGACACCCGGCGTCTACCTGATGAAAGACGCATCAGGGGTGGTGATCTACATCGGCAAAGCCAAAAACCTCAGGTCGCGAGCCGGTAGCTACTTCCAGGCGACCGCCGCCCAAGAAGCCCGAACCGCCGAATGGATCGGCGAGATCGCCGATATCGACTTCATGGAGTGCGACAGCGAAGTCGACGCGCTGCTGACCGAAAACCGACTCGTCAAAGACATCCAACCGCGTCACAACAAAGACCTCAAAGACGACAAGTCCTTCCCCTACCTGATGATCACCACCCACGAGGACTTTCCCCGTGTCGAGGTGACAAGGTCCCCGAAAATCAAAGGGGCAAAGTTGTTCGGGCCCTTTACCAGCGCCGGGCAATTGCGCGGTGCATTGCAAGTCATGCAACGGGTCTTCCAATTCCGAACCTGTTCGCTGGATATCGAAGAAAACGATCCGCGCTGGCAATGGTTCCGACCCTGCCTATTGGCCTCCATCGAGCAATGCTCGGCTCCTTGCAACCTCCGAATCAGCAAAGAAGACTACCGACGCGACATTCGACGCCTCCAAACGTTCCTCGAAGAAGGTGGACAAAAACTCCTCGGACAGATGCGCCAAGAAATGCTCGATGCTTCCAAACAACTCGACTTCGAACGCGCCGCAAAACTTCGCGATGAAATCCAACTCCTGGAAAATCTCAACCGCCGCGGCGAAATCGATACCCACGCGCAACCCGAAGTCTTCTACATCGACCCAAAACGCGGTATGCGGGGGCTCCGCAAAGTCCTCGGCATGGATCGCGACCCCCGCGTCATCGAAGGCATCGATATCGCACACCTAGCCGGCCAAGACACCGTCGCCTCCTTGGTCCAATTCCTCGACGGACTCCCCTTCAAACCCGGATACCGCCGCTACAAAATCCAAGGAGTCGAAGGCATCGACGATTATCGCTCGATCCACGAAGTCGTCGCGCGACGATTCCGTCGCATGGCCGACCAAGAGGAAACCTTCCCCGATCTGCTCATGATCGATGGCGGAAAAGGTCAACTCAATGCCGCTCTAGCCGCCTTTCGCGACTGCGATCTGACTCCCCCTGTCCTGGTCTCCCTGGCCAAACAAGACGAAGAAATCTTTCTCCCAGGCCAAAAAGAACCCATCCGCCTAGGCCGCGATTCCTTCGCATTGCGATTGCTCCAATACGTTCGCGACGAAGCCCACCGATTCGCCCAACACTACCACCACCTGCTACGCCGCAAAAGCGCCTTCCGCAGCGCCAAGGACCCGAAAAAAGGGGACCCCCCGCGCCAAAGATCCCCAAGACCCAAAAAAGACCCCGATACCCCAAACCAATAACACCCTCAACGTCAGATCCCCTGCGGCCCTTCGCCCCCGCTTGCCACCCGCCCAACCGGCACAGCCTGCAGAAACCCAACCAGATTTTCGAATTCTTTTCGAGCCCTCGGGAATATACTAAAGTCCATGTTGACCACCGGACCTAGCATGGAATCTGATTAACAGCAGTTCCGACAACCTCCCAAGACTTTTCGGACTCCCTATTTGGACTCCCCTTACGGACTCCCTTCATGATCTACAAACACTCCGCCAGACTCGCCCTCGGCTCGGCCATCGCACTTGCCTCGAGCCCGTGGACCCTCACGGAAAGTGCCCAAGCCCAGTGCTGCTGGGGCTGCAAACCACAAGCTCCCTACCCTGTCGGTAGCCCCTATCCAGTCGCCAATCCCTATCCGGCTACTAACCCCTATGCTGGCGCCAATCCGGCCCCCCAAGCCGGCAGCTATGCCGCCGGCCGACCGACGATCCCCGTTGTCCCTATCACACCATCCTACGGCTCGACCCAAAGCTACTACGGCAACTACGGGATGCTACCCCCGGCAACCGGAAACGCTCTTCCCAACGGTTTCCCCCAAACCGTCACTTCGGCCATGCCCACCGCAGCCTACGATACCCAGTGGCAACGCACGCCCGTGACCTACTACAGGCCCGTGACCCAGTTCGATCCCAACTACGGCACAACCGTCACCTCGCTGCAACCCTGCACCTCGTATCAGTACCAAGCCCAACGCGTTCCCATGGTCGCACCGACCCCCGTCGGTGGTGCCTACGCCCAAGCTTCCAACCAATGGCCTGCGATCAACCAGCCCGGATACTACCCGACGGGTGTTGCGAACGCCTATGCGATGAACCCGGTCCCTCTTGCCAATCCCAATACCCCCCTGCCCGGCTCCATGGTCGCTCCACCGACCTACCCGCAAGTCCAATACCTGCCCTCCAACGGCACCGTACCGGCCAGCGCGATGAGTCCCGGTTCAGCGACTATTCAAGCCAACACAAATCCCGGTCTCTCCAGCGCCGTCTACTACGGCTCTCCCACAACAAACCCCACAGCAAACCCAGCGGTCAATTGCCCAAACGGAATATGCCCTGGTAACGCATACACCGCCAACGCACCGACAACAAACCTCGCTCCCCCCAACGTCCCAGGCGCCGCGTCGATCGTCCCGATGGGACCTGTGACGTATCTCCCCGGATCCTCTGTGCCTGGCTCCTCTGTGCCCGGCTCCCCAAATACCAACCCAGTCCTTCCACCCAGCGGTGCGACGCTCGATCCAGAAGCCGCCCGCGCACCGACTTGGCCACCACCCAGCGTCGCTCCTCCAAGCGCCCCATCAACCGGCGCCCCGTCAACCACCGCCGCTCCGACGACCTCCTCGGCCGGCCTCTGGACCGATCGCGACGAACGTGTCGCGAAAATGTCACCGATGACTCGCCTCCCGATGGTGCCCATCGATCGGCCCGTTGCCAACGCCGCTGCAACCTACCCGACAAGCCGATCGGTCTCGAACGATCCGGCGGCCATCGCTAGCCCATTCCCGGGCTCCTCGACAAACAATCTAGCACCATCCCCCGCTCTCCCTACTTACCAACCAAGCACCAAAACTCTCAACGCAAAACCGCTCGTGGCGCCTGAAGGATTCGATGGGAAACCCCATTGGAACCCGAAGCTTCTCCCGCCATCGGCATCGCCTGTTGAAGACAAAGTGGCTAAGCTTTCCACCGCATCTCTGAAATGATCCCTTGGCAAACCAATGCTTTGCGAGGACCCAACCGATGGTCGGGCCGCAGTGTCTTGGAACTCTACCTTCCTCCAGAAGCAGCGTTCCGAAGCGCACCTCCACTGGCTCGCGTCGTCGATCCCTTAGCCGACTTTCTGGACTCAGGGCGATTTACCACCACCCATCCTGAGAGCACCTCCTCGGCTCGATCGGTCCTGGATCGACTCCGCGCGACACCTCAGACGCAAGCGACCTGGGCGGAAGTCTGGCTCAGGATCGCCCAGTGGATGTCGGCCATGTCTGGAGTACCGGTCGTCTGGCTCGAACCCGCCGAATCTTTAGCCTCGGACGATGATTGCGAAAGCCAATGGGTTCTCCCCCTGGAGATGGAAGAAGAACTCCTGGCCTGCAAGTGCTTCGGTCTAGCCCACGAGTGGATCGAAGCCTGCCAACGCGGGGACACGTATCCTATCGCATCGAAGTTTCGCGAACTTTTTGATTATGCCGACGACATCCGTTTAGGACCTAGCTCCCGAGCGATCCTCGATGCGGCAAAAGCCCGTGGTATCCCTTCTTATCGCCTCACCTCAGGCTCCTTGTGCCAACTGGGCGAAGGCAAGCACCAACGCCGGATTTGGACCGCCGAGACCGATGCGACCAGCGCCATCGGCGAGTCGATCGCAAGCGACAAAGACCTCACCAAACGGCTCCTGCGCAACGTCGGTGTGCCAGTCCCACTGGGCCGTATGGTCACAAGCCCGCAGGATGCTTGGGCCGCCGCGTTGGAAGTCGGCTTACCCGTCGTCGTCAAACCCAAAGACGCCAATCACCAGCGCGGAATCTCCATCGAATTGACCCAACAGGACGAGGTGATGAAGGCTTACGATTGGGCGATCGAAGACGGCCAAACAGGCCATGTCATGGTCGAACAGTTCGCGCGCGGACAGCATCACCGGTTGCTCGTCGTGGGCGATCGGATGGTAGCGGCCAGCCGAGGACACTTCGAAACCGTCACCGGCGACGGTCGCTCGTCGATCGAACAACTCGTTGGAATCTTGAACCAGGATCCACGGCGAGGAGAAGCCTACACCGATCCGCTGGGTGTTTTGAAACTCGATGCCGCGGCCAAGATCGAACTGTCCAAACAGGGGCTCACTGTCGAATCGATCCCCGAGGCGCACCGCGAGGTCTTGATCCGCCGCACCGGAGATTTAACCACCGATTGCACCGATGAGGTCCACCCACAAACCGCCGCTCAAGCCGTCTTGGCTGCCCAAGTCGTCGGATTGGATGTCGCCGGCTTGGATGTGCTAGCCGAAGACATCTCCGCTCCGCTGGCCCCACAGCGCGGAGCGGTCGTCGAGGTCAACGCTGGTCCGTCCCTCTCTTGCCATGTCGCTCCGATGTTCGGAAATCCACGACCAGTCGGCGAGGCGATCGTCCAGATGCTCTTTCCAGCAGCGGGCCCTTGGGTGATCCCCATCCATGGCCTGCTCGCCTCGACCTATGATGAACCTTGCAAGAACCAGGTTCAAAGCTGGATGCAGGAGCAATCTGCAAAGGGCTTGACCGCCGCATCGGTCGTCCCCGGATCGGTCCAGTTCCAAGACCAATGCATCGACTTAGAGGACTGCGATACCCGAACCCGAGCCTTGGCTGCACTTGGCAACCCTAGGGTCGAGATCCTGCTGGTGGTTTTGAGCCCGAGGGACTTGCTGGGCCATGGACTACCGGTCTGGCGTCTGGATGAATTGAGACTCGTCGATGGAGCTATCGAGAGCATCCGAGAGTCGGGGACGGAAGAGGTTTTCCGAGTGCTGCGAAACGCGATGCCTCTCGAAGCGCAGCCGAAGTGGCTCCATGGGACCTAAAACCAAAGCCAAAAAAGAACGCCGATGCTGGACTGCTGGACTGGGTGTGTGGTTTACCCTCTCGATCCTCGCATCGATCCCCGCTTGGGCAGCGATGTATGTTCACCGCAATTGGAGCGACAACAGCCTCTTTGAGATGGCTAACCATACCCACTGGCACTTCGCTCTCGGGATGCTCTGTGTCTGCCTGCTCGACGTGGTCTTGCGGTGGTTGAACCGTTGGCGCGCTCCGTGGATCTCCGGCACGCTTCATGCAGCGATCTTGCTGATCCCTACGGTCTACCTCTGCGCTCTTGCCGAACCGTGGACAGCACTGAAGCTTGCCGATTGGCGAACCGACAAACCGACCAAACCCCTTTCGATCGCATCGTGGAATGTATTCATTCAAAACCATGAATTCAAAATCATCGAGAAGACCATCGAGAGTCTCGATGCAGACGTGGTGCTGCTGATCGAGGTCACGCCTGAACACCGAAAAGAACTCATGGCGCTGGACAAGAAATACCCGTACTCGAAGTGGTCTCCTAGAGCCAACACCCAGGGACTTGCGATCCTAAGCCGTATCCCAGGGATCGAGTTCCAGGAGCGGATCACAGGCCCATCGAAGATGCTATCGATCGAAGCGGTGATCCCCAAGGGCGACTATGCGGACGATCCAATCCGATTGTTGGGAGTCCATACCTCATCCCCCAATCAGAATGGACGCTTTAGGGTTCGCGACGAACAACTTCTCGAGATCGCAGCATGGGTCAAAGAATCCGACCTCGAATCGATCGTCATCGGAGATCTGAACATCACCCCCTGGAGCGATGGATTCAGGCGATTGATCCGCCAGGCAGGTCTTATCGACACACGCCGATACCGAGGCTTCTTTGCGACATGGCCATGCGGCTTGGGAGTCGTTGGAATCCCGATCGATCATGCCCTGGTCACCCCAGGCCTGCGTGTGATCGACCGAGAGTCGGGCTTTACGAACATCGACTCAGACCATCAGTGGATTCGCACGAGCATCGATGGGGGGACTAAGGCGGATCGTAACCGCCTGGACTCCCGGGATGACACCGACAAATCCTCCAGATCCCCTTGAGTGCGCCTCGGATCGGGCCATGTTTTTCGATCGCCTCGATCATGTACTGGGAGCAACTCGGACTAAAACGGCATTGGCTCATGAGCAATGGACTGATCGCTCGTTGGTAGAATCGCACCAGCGAAATCAATATCCATGCTAGCAAGCGACCCATCGCGAAGGCTCCCAAAAATCTACCGCCCAAAAGATCCACAACCCGAAAATCAACATGTGTGCCTTTAAGCAACAAGGCCCTTGGTCACCAACATGAAGACATCCTCGAGGGTCGGATCTTTGTCGCTGAAGGACCGCATCTTGACTCCCCCGTCGACGAGCTTTTTCATCAGATTCGATAACCCTTGATCATCGGTCTCGAATTCCGCTGTGACGCGATTGCCATCGATTTCAATACCCCGCATCGCTGGATCGCTCCTGACGATCGAAACCCCAGCGTCCTGATTCTCGACAAACCGAATCTCGACAATCCGGTTGCGGCGGATCTGACGGTAGACCGAATCGATCGTGCCGTGCATGAGCAGTTGCCCTCGCTCGATAATCCCGATCGAGGTGCAACAGTCGGCCAATTCCGACAGAATGTGGCTGGAGATCAAAATCGTTTTGCCCATCTTGCGCAACTCTTTGAGCAGCGCTTTGACCTCGATCCGAGCTCTAGGATCCAATCCGCTCGTCGGTTCATCAAGGATCAGCACAGGAGGGTCATGCACAAGCGTCTTGGCCAGACACAGCCGCTGCTTCATCCCCCTGGAAAGTCCGTTGACAAAGTCGTCGCGTTTGTGGGTCAAGTCGAGCAACTCGAGCACATCGCCAATGACTTTTTTGCGCTGCGTGCGACCGATCTTATAAGCCACCGCAAAGAAGTCGAGAAACTCCCATACCTTCATCCCATCGTACACGCCGAAGTCGTCGGGCATGTAGCCGATGCTCCTACGCACATCCATCGGTTGCTTGTTGACGCTAAAACCGTTGACGGTGCCATCCCCACGGGTGCTTTTAAGAAGCGTTGCAAGGAACCGGATCGAGGTGCTCTTGCCAGCTCCATTCGGACCGATAAAGCCAAACAACTCCCCAGCCTCAATCTTCATATTCACCGAACCGACCGCAGTGAACTCGCCGTAGTCTTTTCCAAAGTTCGATAATTCGATCATCTTGACTCAACCCTGTTGACGTGGCTTCTAGGAGATGGACGCATCAGTTTAGTGCAAACCGCAAGCCGACTGCAAACGGATCTCATGACTTGGATTCCGCCAACTCCCGAAATTCCGCTTCCGTCAAGATCCTAACCCCCAACTGCTCGGCCTTTTGAAGCTTGCTCCCGGCCGCTTGACCCGCCACGAGATAGTCGGTTTTCTTGGAGATGCTCCCGGATGCCTTCCCGCCGAGTTTTTCGATCAACCGCTCGATCTCATCGCGGGAATAATGCTCGAGCGTTCCGGTGACTACCAACGTTTTATTCGCGAAAACCCCAGAGCGATCGACCGAGTCCTCCTCGGAGGTCTCAAGCGACACTCCTGCATGGGCAAGTTGCTCGAAGACCTGCTTGCCCTCGTCGCTTCGGCAAAACTCAAAAACACTCTTGGCAATGATCGGCCCAATTTCCTCGGTATTGGACAACTCTTCGAGTCCGGCACTGGTCAAACTCGCTGCCGATCCGAAACGACGAGCCAGAACCATCGCGACGCGTTGGCCAACATGACGGATCGTGATGGCATTGAGCACACGCGACAATCCACGCTGCTTGCTGACCTGTATTCCCTGGAGTAAATTCTCCGCGGATTTCTTACCCATGCGTTCGAGCGTCATGAGTTTTTCCAAAGTCAATCCATAGAGGTCCGCATAGGAGTTGACCAACTGGGCATCGACGAGTTGATTGACAAGCTTGTCCCCGAGGCCTTCGATGTCCATGCAATCTCGGGTTGCAAAGTAGCGCAAACGCTGACGCCATTGCGCCGGGCATTGGTTCGAGACGCAGCGTATGTAGACCCCTGCCTGGTCCCGGACCAATCTCTCGGAGCACTCTGGACATTGCTCGGGAAAAGCAAACTCAGGCAAGTCGCGGTCGCGACGATGCTTCTCAACCCGCACAATGTGCGGAATGATCTTTCCAGCTTTTTCCACCACGACCCAATCGTCGACTCGCACATCCTTGCGACGTATCTCATCGAAATTGTGGAGCGAAGCTCGGCTGACGGTCGTGCCTGCCAATTGCACCGGCTCGAGTTCGGCAACCGGGGTGATCGTCCCAGTTTTACCAACTTGAGTTTTGATCGCTAACAATCGGGTGACGGCTTCGTATTTCTCGATTTTGTAAGCGATGACCCAACGAGGGGATTTGCTCGTCGAGCCCAAGGATTCGCGTTGCTCGAGGGAGTTGACTTTGATCACCAACCCATCGACCTCGAAGTCCAATTCGTGGAGGTTTTCCACCAGGTGATTGCAATGGTCGACGACCTCTTGGGTGCTTTGGAAGCATCGCACCAACGGGGTACTCGGGACCCCGAGTTGGCCGACCTTTTGAAGAAACTCCATGTGCGTACGAACTTGCAAACCATCGCAGAACCCCATCCCGTGACAGAGGAACCGCAGCTTGCGCTTCGCGCATATTTTCGGGTCGAGCAAACGGATCGAGCCGGCCGTGACATTGCGGGGGTTTTTGAATTCGGCTTCGCCGATCCCTGCTCGCTGTTGGTTCAAGGCGACCAAATCCGTGTTGGTCATGTAGACCTCCCCACGCACTTCGAGCGTCTTGGGGATTCCCGTACCCTGAAGCTGCAACGGAAGCCCTCGGATCGTCCGTGCATTGTGAGTCACATCGTCGCCGACCTCACCGTTGCCCCGAGTGATGGCGGCCACCAATTGCCCGTTCTCATAGCGGATCGATGCCGCAACTCCATCGACTTTCAACTCGACAACCCACTCGATGGGCTCGCCGGGCAAGTTCTTTTCAACACGTTGGAAGAACTCGCGAAGCTCCCCTTCGGTGTAGGTGTTCTCGATCGATAGCATCGGTATGCGATGAGCGACTTGCGCTAAGCCCTCGACGGGTCGGTCCCCGATTTTCTGAGTCGGACTATCGGGGGTGATCAAACTCGGGAAACGGACTTCCCAGTCGGTCAACTCGCTGAGAAGTCGATCGTATTGCAGATCGGAAATCTCCGGCTCTGCTTGGACGTAATAGAGATTGTCATGCTTGCGGATCTGCTCTCGAAGCTCCCCGATGGAGCTGGCCGCCTCCTGGAGGCTGACGTTCGGATCGTCAGGCTTGTGCATCGTTGGGATTCCGTAAGCTCTATAAAGTTGCATCGGATCGGAGCAAGACCCGTTTACCGGTCTTGGCCGACTTGTAAATCGCATTGATCAGCTCGACACTCCGGCGACCCTCAGTTCCGTCGATGCGCGAGGGCAGACCATCCTGGATCGACTTCGCAAAGTCCTTGAACAATTCGCGATGCGCGATATGGCCGATGGCAGCAGGATCCGAGGCTCCACCACCGGTGGTATTGGAGTTCATCTGTGCGAGAATCTTCTCGTCTTGCTTGTTGGCTTTCGCGAAATTCCATCGCACTAGAGCCTCCTCCTCAAGCACCGCCATGCCGCCAGAACCGGCGATCTCGATCCGCTTGAGGGTGCCCGGATACGCAGCGGTCGTCGCGACGATCGTTCCGAGCGCACCGGACTCGAATTCCAGAGTTGCGACGGCCGTATCCTCGACTTCGATCCGTTCATGAGCCCGCAGAGCGGTCATGGCGTTCACGGCACGGACCGGTCCCATAAGCCACAAAAGCAAATCGACGCTATGGATGGCTTGGTTCATCAATGCCCCTCCCCCGTCGAGCGCCCAAGTCCCACGCCACTTGCCGCTATCATAGTATTGCTGCGTTCGAAACCATTTGACGATCGCGTCGGCGACGCAAATCGATCCAAAACGCCCCTGCTCAACGGCGGACTTCATCAAAATCGCCGAACGATGGAATCGGGAAGGAAAAATGGTCCCTAGATAGACGTTGTTTTTGTCGCACTCGGCAATCAGCCGGTCGCATCGCTTGGTGGTGACCTCCAAAGGCTTTTCGACAAGCACATGCTTGCCAACTCGGGCCGCGGCGATCCCAGGCTCAAGGTGGGCACCGCTCGGAGTGCAGATCGTCACGATGTCGATCGAAGGATCCTTGAGCATCGCTGAGAGATCATCATAGGCATGCCCACCAAATTCAGAGCAAAAGGCGTCCACCTTGGGCTTGTCCCTACCGTAGCAGGCCACGAGCCTCGATCCTCGCATCTCGGAGATTGCCCTCGCATGGAATTTGGCAATCATCCCACAGCCGATTATTCCCCATCCCAACATGGTATGCGCCTTTCTAAAGGTCGTTGAGCACCCGATTCATCGATCCGCTTTGGCGGCCCTGAATGTCTATCGTAACATACCGAAAGCCCAATTCGGTCGCCTTGGCCGCGATCTGCGATCGCATCGGTTCGCTTACCGCAGCGGCAAGCTCCGTGGCTTGGATCTCAAGCCTCAAAAGATCCTCGGCATGAAGACGCGCTCGGACATCGTAGAATCCTTGTCCGTGAAGCCAGCTTTCCATGGCTTGGATTCGATTCAATCGACCCATCGTTACGACTTGACCATAAGCGATCCGGCTGGCCAAGCATGGACTAGCTGGTTTGTTGGCAACCTCCAAACCCCACACCGCAGCGATTCCCCGCACCGCCTGCTTGCCATACCCAAGATCCGCCAAAGGAGCTTGAACATTCCAATCAGCCGCCGCTTGAAGCCCAGGTCGATAGTCGCCCAAGTCCTCGATGTTGGTCCCCGAAAGGATGGTTTCGTACTCGTGCTCCTTGGCCCATGCTGCAATCGCCGAATAAAGGGTCGACTTGCAGTGGAAACACCGATCCGGGCCATTGGCCAAGTAGTCAGGATTGAGCATCTCATGCGTGGGAACCATCACATGCTCGATCCCGATCGATCGAGCCACAGACATCGCAGAAGCTCGGTCCGCCTCGGGCACCGCAGCCCCAAGACTAGTCCAAGCCACGGCGTTGGACCCCAAGGCTCGGAAGGCCGCAGCGGCGACGACCGCGCTGTCGACACCCCCGGAAAACGCGACGACAACCCGGTAGTACTCCGTCCGTAGGTGCTCGACTAACGCTAAAGCTTGCTCGGACGCATGATCGTTCCTCACGGGTCAAACCTCAGGGTTAAGAGACGATCTGGCGATAGTAATCGATGGTCCGGCGGATTCCCTCTTCGAGACCCACCGCCGGCTCGTAGCCCAAGAATTTTCGAGCCTGAGTCACATCAGCCAAACTCTCGCGGACATCGCCCACGCGAGGCGGAAGGAACGTTGGGCTGATTTCTTTGCCTAAAAGCTTAGCCAAAAGCTCCAAAAGCTGCAAAAGCGTCGTCTGACGTCCATCGGCCACGTTGAAGACCCGTCCACCAACATTCGAAGCTTCGCTCGCAAGCAAATTGCCACGGACGATATTGGCAACATAAGTAAAATCGCGCGACTGAAGTCCGTCGCCATAGATCGACGGCGATTGACCACTGAGAATGCGGCTTACGAAAAGCGGAATGACAGCCGAATAAGGACTGTTTGGATCCTGCCTCGGACCAAAGACATTGAAGTAGCGAATGCCGACAGTCTCCAATCCAAAGCTATGGAAATAGCTCTGGCAGTAGTATTCACCTGCAAGCTTTGCAGCAGCATAAGGAGACAGCGTTTGGGGCAAATCGGTCTCGCGCTTCGAGGAAGTCGGCGTGTCCCCATACGCGCTGCTCGAGGCCGCATAGACGAAACGCTTGACCTTCGCCCGAACGCTCCAGTGCAACATGTTCAAAGTGCCCGTCACACAGGCATGATTGGTATCGAGAGGTCTTTCCAACGACAACGGAACGCTTGCAAGCGCCGCTTGATGAAAGACTCGCTCGACTCCATCGAGCGCTTGCTCGACTGCCTTCGAATCGTTGATGTCCCCCTGGACGAACTCGATTCGATCTTCCACCTCGGCAATATTGGCCCGATGCCCGGTGCAAAGATTGTCCAAGACCCGGACACTGTGCCCTTCATCCAACAAACCTCGGACGATATGCGAACCGATAAAGCCACATCCACCGGTCACTAGACAACGAACCATCGAAGACCTCGAAATCGTCCTGAAAAACAAGCAAGAAAAGTAAAGCACTGTGGCGAAAGCCCATTTTAGTGACGCAAGGGTTCTTAGGAAGTCTCGATGCCAAGGAACTCCATAGGTTTTCAAAGCTTCGGGCTTTAAAGCTCAGCTTTTCGCGGGGGACCAACATGCTCCCCTCCCATCCTAAGTACTACTTCAAGCTTTGATACATTCGGTTACACCTACAGGCCCATACCGCAGATACCTACAGGCAAAAGCAGTCCGTCGTCAATCTCCCATCGATGGACAGATCGCTAGGCAGAACGAGGACGGTATCGGCCTGTCCCAAAGTCTCGCACACGCCGAGATGCTTGCGCGACGGCCCGCTCGACCGAGCGGATCTTTCGGTACACCGTCGGCCGGTTCTTGAACCGACTGAGCGACCGCCGGTACTTCAGGTAAAACATGAAAGTCTCAGCAAAGTCCTCGCTGGCGTTCGTCGAAGCATAGTCGGTGATGAACTCTCCGAGCAAATACCCATAGAAGAAATTCAACTGCCCCTTGGCACTCTTGCACCGCTTCTTGCCTGCCAAATACTCTGGGTTCCGCTTGAGCTCTTTACGCCACTGTGTGTAGGGAGTCGGATTGCAGTTGGTATAAGACGTCCCAAAAGCCCGAGCAAACCACTCCCCTCGGAAAAACGACGGATCATGAAAATACCAAGCATGCGCGTACTCATGTCGAATCGTGTCGCACAAAGTCAAACCAGGCTTGCGAGGCTGGTGGGGCAAGTCCCTCGGTAGATAAATCACCCCCGGTCGATACCCCCACTTGGCATAATGTCCAACCTGCTCGAAAACGTATCCACGCTCCCCAACACTCTTGTCACCGGAAATAATCAACTCAACGACGTCCAGATACAGTCCGTCGGCAAGCAAGCCGACCTCAGCGAGTTCGTGGCGGACGTGGTTGTAAGCTCGATCGACATTGGCCATAGTTGGGATGCTGAAAACGTGGTCAGAACGCGCATCCGTGCTGAAATGTCTGACTGCTAGTCTGCTTAGTGACCCGGGCTCGATCAACTGCCAAACCTTAAAAATCCGTTTCCCACTCTTCCAGGGGTGCAGACCCTCGCAGCATTAGTCCGGTTGCTTCCTGCACCCAGAGCCCCTGATTATTCCCACCGTGTTCTCCCGGAGACCAGCCCAAGCCCCATCGAATCTGGCCCTAAACCCATCTCCACCATGATGTTGCGAATAACAAAAGCGAGGCGTAATCGCCGGACAGAACCCCAAGTGCCTTTCGCCTCAGAATTAGCCAAACTGCTTGCTCGGGTCCTCATAGTGCGCTGCCTACTGAACAAAAGCTCGATTCTCCCTGGCTGGCCCGGTATACTGGTCCGTCGGACTTTGACGCACTCCTTGCGGATATGTCCATCAAACCACCCCCACTTTGCTGGAAACGGAGCCGGTTTTGAAAATCCATCTCGTAAGGTTTAAGCTCAAGTCTCTCCCTTTGAGATGGATCCTTTGGGGATGGATCGCTCTTGGGGCCATCGGCCCGATAGGCCCAGCCGAATGCCTAGCCGATGGCTCGGACTCCAAAGAGCTGACCAAGACAGCAACCTGGAAATGGTCTCCGGGACAACTCTGGCTCGAGCGAATGCTCGCCTGGATCGAATCGAGCGGATCGACCGACAAGGACTTGTCACGGGAATCGGCCAACCGAATCGCAAGCCTCGAAGGAATCGAGCTCCACGAAGGCTTGCTCCAGGCCGCCGCAACAATCGACCCGACGATCGGGGAATTCCTAAGCGGTGTCGATCAACCTTGGTCGAGCAGCTCCTATCAAAAACTCGACGCACAGCTCAGCTCCCTGATCGCCAATGGAGCGATTCCAGGTTGGATCAAACCCGATTTGCAACTGGCCTTTTGCAGAGCCCTAATCCAAAACCAGTGGATCGACGAGGCCTCGAGCAGACTTGGCCCTCTAGAAATGGATAGCTTGAGCGACCCGGCGACTTGGTTGTTCTCTCTGGGTGTCTGCCAGCACTTCCTACTCCAAAAGCAACCCTGCGTCGATTCCTTAAACAAACTCCTAGAACGAGAATCGGAGATTCCAACCCGCTATGCGATCACCGCTCGGCTGATGCTCAGCGATATCGAGCCGCTCAAAGAGGATTCCCTCGACGAAGTTGCCCGATTGATGAATGACGTCGAACGACGATTGGGATTGGGAAGAACGGGCAAGCAGGTTCGGGACCAAGAGCAAGCGATCATCGACAAGCTCGATAAAATGATCGAGAAAATGGAAGAGCAGCAACAACAGCAACAACAGCAGCAACAACAACAGCAGCAAAAACAACAGCAACGCCAAAAGCAAAACAATCCGCAACAGGGCCGGCAAGCCGCACAGGATCCTATGCCAGGTGGAGGAGACGGCCAAGGGGAGGTCGACAACAAGGACATCGGCGACAAATCCGGCTGGGGAAACCTTCCCCCGGCAGCTCGCCAAGAGGCCCTCCAAAGCATCACCAAGGATCTCCCGAGCCACTACCGCGAAGTCATCGAAGCGTACTTCAAACGCCTCTCGAAAACACCCGAGAAATAACGCTCCAAAAAAAGCCGGGACTTGTCAAAACCCCGTTCCTTTTCCGATTCGTGACAAGTCGATCGCTTGCGGTTACGATGCTGCTTTCGAATTCAATGTCCTGTGTTCGTTTTGTCGTCCAAGGCCCCTTCATTTATGTCCACACCAGTCGACCCAACCTCTGATATCAAAGTCCCCAGCAGCGAAGTTTCCGTCAACGCAGTTTCCGAGCGCAAGACCGAAATTCGCAAACAAGCCCACGAAAATCGTAAAACCCAAGCCGACAAAGACGGCGTCTCTGTAGCCATCGTCGATCGCTTCATGAAACTTCCCGAATACGCCGCTGCCCATACGGTGATGTTCTATGTCGATGTCCGCGACGAGGTCCGAACTAGGCACGCACTGCCCGAGGCGCTCGCGACCGGAAAACGGATCGTGGTCCCCTACTGCGTCGATGGCGAACTCGAACTGTTCTGGCTCGAGTCGATGGATGAATTGGAGCTTGGCATGTACCGAATCCTCGAACCCAAAGCCGATCTTCGAACCGTGGCTTCCAAAAAACTACAACCCGAAGACCTCGACTTGATCATGGTCCCAGGGGTCGCTTTCGATGCTCAAGGTGGTCGCACCGGGCACGGTAAAGGCTACTACGATAAACTCCTCGAACACGCCAAGCCGCAAACGCCACTCGTAGCCCTAGCCTTCGAATGCCAGATGTTCTCAGAGATCCCCATGGACTCGCACGACATCTTCATGGACAAAGTCGTCACCGAATCAGCCGTTTACAACGGCCGCGGCAGGAACTGATCATGCCACTTAACGACCCAAACTCAAATCCCAACCAACCCTGGAAGAGCCAAGCCTGGCAAGACTTGGTCGAGGACACCTACGCCGAAGCCTTCCGTAGCATCTACGCAAGAGTTTTGGTCACCGCTCGAGACCGCAAATGGCTATTGGCAGCCTGCCAAAAAGCTACCGGCCATGCCAGCAGCACCATCCTCTGCGACTGCGAAGCCGGATTCGAGGGAATCCTCGATGGCAAATCCCCAGGACAAGAAACTCCCGACGGTCGAATCGGTGCGTATCTGCAGTTCCATGTCCCGAGGTTTCGAAAAGATAGGGTCGAACACCTCCAACGCGTGCTCCTCGCTCGCCTCTCTCAGAATATATTGACCTGTCCAACCACCCGACTCTTCAACGCACTGGACTCCGACCCCTATTACAAGCTCGGTCGCAAAATCGCCTTCTTCGGCGACGGACACCAATTCCGAAGCGAAATGTTTGGCCACAAAGGCTGGACCATACCAACCCTAGGCGGCGAGTTCTTCCTCTCTCGCCGGTTCGGATATGCCGATGGAATCATGGGCGGAAACCTCTGGTTCCTCGCACGCACCCAAGACGCAGCGATCGAAGCGGCCGATCGTGCGGCACAAGCCGCCGATGCTGCACCCGGCGTGATCACCACCTTCCCAGGTGGCGTCGCAGCAAGCGCCAGCAAAGCCGGCAGCAAATACAAGTTCCTCATCGCAAGCACTTTCGCCGAATACTGCCCGACTCTCAAACAAAAACTCGGAACCCAATCGCGTGTCCCCGAGGGCGTCGAGTCCATCATGGAAATCATCGTCAACGGTTCCTCCCTCGAAGCCGTTTCCCAAGCCACCTATGCGGCCATCCAAGCCGCATTGAATGTCGATGGACTAGTCCAAATCTCAGCCGGAAACTATGGCGGACGTCTCGGCAAATCCTTCGTCTATCTCCACCCCGACAAACACCCTGCAACAAGCTGAAAACACAGGAACCACATTGAAGAAATTCGCAGTACTTATCGCGATTGAAAACTACCAAGATCCCGCGATAAGCCAAGTTCCTTTCGCTCGACGCGATGCAGAAGAGTTTTCCAAAGCTCTTGAACTCAACGGCTTTGAGAAAAACAACCAACTCCTACTCATCGACGAGCAAGCCACCAAAGGAGCCATCGAGTCACTCGTCCCAAAAGCGATCGAGCAACTGAAAAAAAAGGACCTCCTCTTTTTCTATTATGCTGGACACGGGTTTTCGCAGGACGCAAGAAACTTTATCACTGCATTCGATACCATCGCCGCAGATTGGGACGGCACAAGCGTTCCGCTCGCCCAACTCCTCAAAGATATGCAGGCTTCTCAAAGCAACCCTACCGCGCTGTTTCTGGACTGTCGCGAAAGCGACGTCAAAGCGGTCCAAGGTGTTCGTGGGAACTTCGGTAATCTCTCCGAACTTCCACTCGAGTCATTCCTCAAGGATGCGAATCATTGCCTATGTTTTGCAGCCTGCAAACCCGAGGAAAACTCCTATCCGAGCGGCAGCTTAAAGCACGGGATATGGATGCACCATGTCATCGAGGCATTCCAAGGCGAAGCGATCCTGGCCCTCGAACGCGGATTACTGACAGCGAACTCGCTTCAGAATTACCTCAAGGCGGAAGTCCCAAGAACGCTGCGCAAAACGTTCTCCGAACCCTACCAGCAAACACCCTGGATGCATGGCGTTGATGAAGAGGACTTCGTACTTGCCGACCTTCGACCGATCCTCCAAGAACGACGCGATAAAGCGAGCAACGACATCAACTACATGCGCCGACTAGGTTTCACTGCCAAAGTGGACCAACGGCTCACCAGCCTCTCGGGCTGGAGAAAAACCTACCGAATCCCGGACCGCTACACAGACTCGACTCAGTCTTTTGTATCGAATTGCGCGTCAGACGAACTCAAGAAAGATCTTGACTCGGTCTTCGAAGCACTCAAAAGAGCATTCAAATTCGGACGTCGAGACCTGGTAGTGTCGCAACCCGAGGATGGAACAGGATCGATCATAACCCCCTACTTCAATTACTCGGTCCATATCGAGCTGAATGCAGACGATCTCGGCGAAGTGATTTGGATCCGAACCGTCGATTCTATTGTAGCCCCAGAACAGATATCAACCGCAGCCTTCTCCGAGGTCTTCGATGGCGTGTTCGACACGCTTGAATTATCACTTCCTACCAAGGTGCAGATCGAAGACTTTATCGATGCGGTAGAAGCAGCCAGGATTACCGATGTTTCCCTCGATTACGATCGGGATGCTACCTACTGCGACATCCAAATCGCCGGAGCGAACGGCATTCTAAGACTCAGCCCTGGGCAGCTATCACTCTCCCACAGTGCGCCCACCAAAACGGCTAAGCTCATTGAATCCTTTGTCACGACCTGGAACCTCATCCAGAAACAGTCGCTGCCGTTTCTCAATGGTTGATCGGCTTGTACTCCAAACCACCGAACACCCCGAATACACGGAAACAATCCCCCTAGTAAAACGTTTCCCTGTTTTCCCACTTCCGTGGTTTCCGTGGTAAGTATCTTTCCTGCTTTCCTGCTTTCCTGCTTTCCTGCTTTCCTGCTTCCGTGTATTCCGTGTATTCCGTGGTAAATATCTTCCCTGCTTCCGTGTATTCCGTGTATTCCGTGGTAAATATCTTCCCTGCTTCCGTGTATTCCGTGTATTCCGTGGTAAATATCTTCCCTGCTTTCCGTGGTTTAAAAACCCGGGGACTGTCCCCGAGTTTTATGCCCCTTTCAGATCCTTCCGATTGCTCGTGACCTAACGTGTCAAACGGGACCCGTAAGATGCTAGCACTTCATTTCACGAGGCCTTTCTTGTAGCAAAATCAACATATCTGCCCGTTCCCAATCACCATGCGCCGACTCTACGCCTTCCAAGTCTCTCCTCGAAGAACCGTCAGCTATCTTCCCGAAGTACAAGGCGGACCGGTCCGCCCCGGCCCCGATCTGCTCGGACTCCTCGACGAACTCATTCCTGCCTCGCAGATCGAAACCCAGTCGATCGTTCACCTTCGTTCCGATGACCCGGAAACCGACCCGTTCCGCAACGAAATAAGAAACCACTTCCTCGCTATCTGCTTCGGGTCCGATTCGCAAGCCACTTCGGGAGCAGAGGAGATCGCCGCCAAACTGAGCCTCTCAATGGACCATAGATCCTCCAAGTTCTCCTTGTTGGTGATCGATGCACACGAACAAAAACAAAATCGCCGTATCGCTCTGTGGCTCTTCCCCAAAGAGGATGTGTTTCGATTTCACACCTCTGCCCAAGGCAACGAGCTTTCGTTGCTCGAGGATGCCTTCAGCAAATCCTCGACCTGGCGCAAAGCCGCTATCTTCTCCGGACCGAACTCAGCCCATGGTTTCCGAACCGGCCAGATCATCGACATCCAGTCCCGTAAGCCCGATGATCGCGCAGCCGATTTTTGGATGCGACTTTTTCTCAACGCCCTCTATGCGATGGACCCCAAAAGCTCAACCTATCAACTCGTCAACCTTCTAAAAGATGCGTTTGATGCATCCTCTGGCACCCAACGCGATCAGCTCTTTGCCGCGATGGTCGCCCTGCCTCGATCCCCCGAAAAAATATGGACTTACTCCAAAATCGCCGACCGCTTTCTCGAACCGAATCTCCAATACTCGTTCCTCAAACTTATCCCCGAAACAGTTCACCATGCGCATGGCGATTACTTCGATGAAGAGTTCATTCGCGCTTTTTGGAAACCGCTTTTTGAATCAGGTCGCATCGCCGAGTCGGCTTGGGAGGAAAATGCGCCTAAACCCAATCGTCTGATCGAAACGATCTCGTTTATCCCACTGAAAACCCTCATCCTCCTGGGGCTATTGGCCCTTTCCGCTTGGTGGTTCTGGCGCGTCTAGTGAACCGAAGAATCCAAACACACGGAGGGCAATCCCTTCGTTCGTGCATCGCATCGTATTTCGTCTTGCTCGTACTCTGTGAAACGCTACTCAGACTGAATGGCTTTCTTTGCGCCTTTGCACCTTCGCGCCTTTGCGTTCAAAATGCCCCCGGACTAAGGGAACCCAATCAGTTCGACGGGAAACCCAACCGACTGATCTGGACGCAAAGAGGCCAGCCGATGAATACTACAATTCGCTAGCTCGTAAGGTCGCAGTCACGAACGCGTCGACTTCGGCCTGGGTATTGTAAAAGTAGAACGATGCCCGGGCACTGACCCCCACCGAAAACCGCTCATGCAACGGCATCGCGCAGTGATGCCCAACTCGGATCGCTACCCCCGCAGCATTGAGATACTGTCCGATCTGATCCGAGTGCACTCCCGGAATCACAAACGAGACAATCCCCGTCTTGCTCTGGATCGATGGACCCAAAATACGCAATCCCGAGACACTCGACAATCCATCGATCGCCCGCTGTGCCAATTGCCTTTCATGAGCCAAAATCGCATCGCTGCCGACCCGCATGAGATACTCCAAGGCCGGCTTCAGGGCGATCGCTTCGACGATCGGTCCCGTCCCTGCCTCGAATCGATGAGGTAAATCCGCAGCCACAAACCCCTGCTTGCTGACCGACTTGATCATGTTCCCACCCCCCAAAAAAGGAGGCATCGATTCGAGCAATTCCCGCTTCCCATAAAGCACACCGATACCGGTCGGACCGAGCATCTTGTGACCACTGAAAACCAACCAATCGGCATCCCAATCGCTCGCCGTCGCCTTGCCATGCGGTGCGCTTTGTGCCGCATCGACCAAAACCTTGGCCCCCACTCGATGCGCCGCATCGACGATCTCTCGGACTGGATTGATCGTTCCGAGTACATTCGATACAGCCGTCAGTGCCACGAGTTTCGTACGCCCACTGAGCAACCGGTCCAGCGATTCGATGTCCAACTGAAAGTCGTCCCGTACGCCGAGCCAGCGAATGATCGCCCCGGTTCGCTCGGCGAGTTGTTGCCATGGCACGATATTCGAATGATGCTCCATCTCCGTAAGGAGTATCTCATCGCCAGGCCGCAAATTCGTATCGCCCCAACTGCGGGCTACCAAGTTGATCGAAGCGGTCGTGCCCGGAGTGAATATCACTTGCTCAGACGAGTCGGCCTGGATCCAACTGGCGAGCACTTCTCGCGATTGCTCCATGGCTTGGGTGGTCTGGGCGGCCAACTGGTGACCGCTGCGATGCACGTTGGCATAATGCGTGCGATAGACGCGATTCATGGCATCGAGGACCGATGTCGGACGCTGCGATGAGGCCGCGTTGTCCAGATACACCCAAGGCTTTCCACATGGGAGTTTTTCCGAAAGGATCGGAAAGTCGTCTCTGCAATTCTCGATCGCGATCGCGGGCAATGCGACTCGATATCCGCCGGCGCGAGCAGGCTTGATCTCCTGCGGTTGGCTGCTCGGCGAACCATGCAACGACAACGCACCTTTGGCGATGGCTTGGATGCGCTGGACCATCGAGTGCAGACCATTGCTGCGCATCGGGGTCAGAAACGATTTGAGTTTGATTTCACCAAAGAAGTCCTCGACCGGAAAAGCCAGGATATCCCGGGCCTTGCGACCCGAATAAGCCGCAAGGAGTATCGCGACCAACCCACGAACCATCGGCGCATCGCTCGAACCGCGAAACTCGATGTCACCCCCTTCTTTCTTGTCCCCTTGGAGTCCTGGGACGAGCCAGACCATGCTCTGGCAACCGAGCACCCGATACTCTTCGGTCTGGTACTCTTTGGGCAACTCAGGCAGGGTCTGCCCTAACTCAATCAGATAAGCGATCCGATCCTCAGGCGAGTCAAGATCGGCGATCTCTTCGCGAAGATCTTCGATCGAAACCCGCAGGCTGCTTTGGCTCATGATTTCTTTGGCTCATCGTTAGAAAATTCCGAGTTGGTCTCTGGCATCTTCGGTCATTTTATCGGGAGTCCAAGGTGGATCCATCACGACCTTGATGTCGACTGCGCCAACGCCTGGGATCTCTTCGACAACTTGACGGCTATTGGCCACAAGTTGCGGCCCAGCAGGACACATCGGACTGGTCATCGTCATTTCGACGTTGACGTTCTGCTTGCCCCCTTCCCCGGGCTG
>Ga0208085_1000149_pt1 | contig 26515 bp, 22 predicted proteins | sample LakMenEpi21Jun10_FD_150721 | JGI IMG/M metagenome (GOLD analysis project Ga0208085, IMG submission 150721) | Freshwater microbial communities from Lake Mendota, WI - 21JUN2010 deep hole epilimnion (SPAdes) | ecosystem: Environmental > Aquatic > Freshwater > Lentic | place: Lake Mendota, Madison...
GAAAAACGCGGTGTAATTACCAATCAAACCTATTTAACTACTGAGAGAGTTGAATTGAATTTTGATATGCCGTTGGCTGAAATTGTATTTGATTTTTACGACCGATTGAAAACGGTTTCCAAAGGATATGCTTCGTTTGATTATTCACCTATTGGGATGCGTACCTCAAAATTAGTAAAATTAGATGTGTTGTTAAACGCTCAATCAGTGGATGCTTTGTCGGCTTTGATTCATGAAGACAATGCCTATAATATTGGTAAGAAAATGTGTGAAAAACTGCGTGAATTGATTCCGAGACAACAGTTTGACATTCCGATTCAAGCCGCAATTGGTGCAAAAATCATTGCTCGTGAAACGATAAAAGCGTTGCGAAAAGACGTGACCGCCAAATGTTACGGTGGAGATATTTCCCGTAAACGAAAACTGTTGGAAAAACAGAAAAAAGGGAAAAAGAGAATGCGTCAGGTGGGGAATGTAGAGATTCCACAAGAGGCTTTTATGGCGGTTTTGAAGTTGAATGATTAGAGACGTTGCAGTGCAACGTCTATACGATACAAACCCAATGACGAGAGTTGTTGGGTTTTATTACTTCATATCTTCAAACAATTTCATAGCATCATCCCGATTAAAAAGTTGTGTTCCTTCATTCATGGTGGCTGCTGTACCACATGAAACTCCCCATTTTAGAACTTCTTTAAATGATTTGTTTTGAGATAAAGCCCAAACCATCGCACCAACCATACTGTCACCAGCACCAACAGTACTCTTTTTGATGACTGCTGGAGCTGCAACAAATTCTGTTTGATCTTTTGTAACTAAAATGGCACCATTTGGACCAAGGGAAACCACAACTATTTCTACGCTTTGATTTTGTATTAATTTTTTAGCTGCGCCTTCTACTCCATTAAGTTCTAATCTCTCAACATTCATTAATTTTGCTAACTCCCCTATATTAGGTTTTATTAAATAAACCCCTGTTTCAAGTACCTTTTGTAAAGCTTCACCAGCCGTGTCTACAATAATTTTTGTATCTGAATTTTTCATCAAGACACAAATCGTTTGATAAAAACTAGAAGACAGACCTTCGTTTATACTTCCACTGATGACTAAATACTTGGGTTTTAAATTAGTTATTGTAGCCATAATTTGCGCTTGTTCTGTTTCGGAAATAGCGGCACCCGGAAACCCAAAACGATATTGTGATTGTGTTGAAACATCATAGGCTACAAAATTTTCACGAGTCCAATTTTTAGTTAAAATCACATGCGAGGCAATTGTTTCTTTTTCAAAACATTCTTGCAACATTAGACCAATTGGTCCTCCAGAAGTATAGATACACATCGATTCTCCATTCAATCTAGAAATTGCTTTAGAAACATTAATTCCGCCACCACCAGCATCATACCTAGGTGTCTCACATCTTATTTTTTGCTCAGGAATTAATCCTGAAAAATTAGCACTTTTGTCAAGAGCAGGATTTATTGTGAGGGTAACTATGTCAAAATTTTTCATTTTTATACGTTTCATAATATTATATAAATTTAAGAATATAATTTGTTTCTAAACCCAACCTAGTCCTTTAGTATTTTAAACTTTGTACCTTTGCAACTTAAAATAATTTATATTTGAAATAATACGATTGTTTCGTTACCTAAACTAATTATGATAGAAGACAAAAACCCTCAACGCACTTCCATCGCTCAATTAGGCGAATTCGGTTTAATTGACCATTTAACCAAGCATTTCGAAATCAACCAACCATCCACCCTCAAAGGAATTGGTGATGATGCTGCAGTACTGGATTTTAAGGACAAAAAAGCTGTTGTTACCACCGATTTATTAATTGAAGGCGTACATTTTGATTTGGCTTATATGCCGTTAAAACATTTGGGTTACAAAGCCGTGGTGGCTAACGTTTCCGATATTTGTGCAATGAATGCAAAACCTACGCAAATCACGGTTTCTATTGCGGTTTCCAACCGATTTCCGCTTGAAGCATTAGAGGATTTATTTGACGGAATCACACACGCTGCTAAAGAATATAATGTGGATGTAGTGGGTGGCGACACTACTTCTTCGCAAAAAGGATTAATTATTTCAATTACCGCCATTGGAGAAGCTAAAGAAGAAGAAATTATATATAGAAACGGGGCTAAAGAAAATGATTTGGTTGTTATAACCGGTGATATTGGTGCTGCCTATATGGGTTTACAAGTTTTGGAACGCGAAAAACAAGTATTTCAGGTCAACCCGAACAATCAACCCGATTTAGAAAATTATACGTATTTAATCGAACGGCAATTGAAACCGGAAGCTCGCACAGATATTCGTGAATTATTAGAAAAATTAGAAGTAAAACCCACTTCAATGATAGATATTTCAGATGGATTGTCATCTGAAGTGATGCATCTTTGCAAACAATCTAACGTTGGCTGTACAATTTATGAAGAAAAATTACCGTTAGATCCTCAATTAATATCTGTTTGCGAAGAATTCAATATTGATAGTACTACTGTAGCTATTAATGGTGGGGAAGATTATGAATTATTGTTCACTATAGCTTTAGAAGATTTTGATAAAATAAAAGCGAACCCAAACCTTACTGTAATTGGTCACTTCAATAAACAATCGGAAGGAATACATTTAGTTACCCGAGCCAATCAAAAAATAGAAATGAAAGCTAGAGGTTGGAATGCCATGGAAGAATAACTATTTGATTTAAAAACTAAAAAAAGCGAGATATTGGGGTGTTTCGCTTTTTTTAGTTTTGACTTTTTAAGTAGTTGTCTTTGGTTTGAATAAGATCTTTCGTTGGGGCAAAAGGGTGGTATTTCTTCTTCAGGTTCGACTACTTAGTTACGTTCTTAGGTCAATATTTTTATTATGATAATTCTTTGTTATTGATGATGTAAAGATAGCCTGGTGCTTTTCATTTTCAAATACGGTTCTCCGCAGAATGTATTACGGGTTCACGCATTTTTTTGATGTGGTTTCCCGTAATTGAAATTTTACTGATTATATATTAAAAAAAGGCATTAAAAAAAGCAATAGTTTGGGGCCTATTGCTTTTATGATTTTTTTGAGTGACCGATAAGTAGTTTAAGTCATTGGGGACTTACAAAAAGGTGGTATTTGAATCGGGTTACTCTGTTTTGTTCTTAGATTGATTTGTAAATTCTAATCTGCTAACTAACTCGATATAAAAGTATATTGATTTTCAATACTTTAATTACGGTTTCCCACAAAAAAGAATGTGGTTTTACGCCAATTTTACTACGGTTAGTTCAAATAAAAAAGGTGGTGATTAAATCAACCCCTTGTTTTTTGCTTCTGTTATAAGCTCTATATCACTACTTCCCTTTACGCTAAGAATTTCTTTCAAATTTAATTTTCGCTTTTCAATGGCACTTAATGAAAGTGGGACATAACTGGGAAGATCTTTGGTTTTAACTCCTTTAGATAAATGAAATAATATTTGTTTATCAAATTCATCAACCTGTAGATTTTCGTATTGAGATTGACTCACAAACTTTACTACTGTTTGACTGTAATAATTATCATTATTTAAAATTTTATTAAATGCATTCAATAATTCATCAAAGGTCAAATCATTTTTAATAATTAGTCCATTCGGATTAATCTCTTTAATAATTGAATTGATTTTGATTAACTCGGTGTGCATGGTCAACAAGATGATTTTACAATCAGGCATCAGCTTACGAAGCAATTTAGCCAAATCCTCTCCTGACATAATGTTTTTTTCCTCATAGGGAGGCATACTTATATCTAGAAATGCAATATCAAACGGTTGTGATGTCGTTGTAATAATTTCATAAGCTGATTTACAATTATTGGCCTGAGTGGTTGTATATTCAAAGTTATTAGCACTGTAGCTTTTTAAAGCATTTTTGTAGGCCTCAATGATGAATGGATGATCATCAACAATAATAATTTGGTAATTTTTTGACATGGCTATGTAGTGGGTTGTTGTTCTAATGGTATATCAATGGCAATACTTGTTCCTTTTCCTTTTTTTGATTTTAGTTCAAATGTTCCATGGCAAATAGTTACGCGAGATTCTATATTTTGCAAACCAATTCCTTTGCTTTTTTTATCAACATCAAAACCAACACCATCATCAATTATATTGATATGCAGATTATCGGCATCTTTAATCAGATTAATAGAAATGTTTTTAGCCGCTGCATACTTATTAATATTTTGTAACGACTCTTGAATAATGCGGTAAACATTAATTTTTATATTGTTACCCACTTTGTCCCACTTAATTGCTGAATCAATGCTGTACTTTAAATCTGTATCTTCAGATAATGTTTTCTGTTCTTCGAATAAATTGGTTAAGATGGCCACAAAGTTATTAATCAAGGCATATTTCTCTCTATTCAATTCATGAGAAATCTCTCGAATATCTTGTTCAATATTTTTTAATTCTGAAATATAATGATTTCTTCCGGCAACAGCCTGCGCATCGTCTTTTTTATTTAAACTATCCAAATTCAACCTTGCTCCAAACAAACGGCCTAGCACTCCATCATGTAACTCCTGACCGATTCGTTGTTTCTCTTTTTGAATAACTTCATCTAATTTTTTTTGTTGACTCAACATCAAAGCATATATTTCCTCATTAGCACGTTGTTGAGCTTCACGTAATTTAAAACGGGCATTTCTACTTCGTTGATCTCGAATAATGTAAAGCAAAACAACAATAAAAAATGCTAATAATGCAAAAAAAATAATATTTCGATTTTGAATTGTAAGTTGTTCTTTTTGTCGCTTGAATTCATCTGTTTCAAATTCAATTCGAGCAAATTTTTCACTGACCTTTCTTTCAGTTTGTATTAAAGTATCACTTAAACTAACATATTCTTTTGAATAAAAATTACTTTTTTCTGTTTCAACATTTCCTAATTGCTTTAAAGTTAACAACTGATGTCCTATACTATTTGAAGATAATGCAAGACTATGTGCTTCATTAGCATATTTTAAAGCACTGTCTTTTTGCTTTTTAGCATCATAATATTCAGATATGTGAATTTTGTTAACAATTATTCCGGTTGTAATTTTCAAACTGTCTCTAATCTTCAAAGCTGTATAAAAAGAACCGGGTAAATCTGTAAAATCATTCTCTTTTAACTTGGCATGTGCAAGGTTATCTAAAACCATAGCGTAAAGAAAAGGGTCGTCCTTCTTTAAATTAGGCTCATTAAAAGCTACTCTAAAATTCTGCAAAGCTTGTGCAAAATCATTCTTATTTTTATAAATTAATCCTATATTGTTAAGCGTGCTCGCTCTTCTTTGCATAAAGGTTGGGATTTCATTTCTATCTACGATTGCCAATGCTTTTTTATGAAAATCAATTGCATTATCATATTCAGTCAATTCCGTTAAACACATCCCGATTAGACTTAAAGCTTGGTATTCTAAATAACTGTCTTTGCCCAACCGTAAAAACTTCATCGCGATATAAGCCGTGTTTTCTGCTCCTCTAAAATCGCGATTGTTGAATTGGATTTCTGCTTTGTTTAAATACATTTCCCCAATATTGAGGTTGTCTTTTAGTTTTATATATTCTTTCTCTGCTTGATTGTAATATAAAAAAGCACTATCACTTTTAGTTATTTTTTTATAATAATCCCCCAAAAAAGTATAAGCTCTTGCAGAGTTTAAAGTATCTTTAACTTCAACAGAAAGATCTTTTGCTTTCTCAGCAACTTTTTTAAAATCATCAAACTTGTCAATATTAAAATAACGTATGGCTATTCTCAGGTAATTTTTTCGATTGGTGGAATCATTTGGAAGTGTCTCTACTATTTTTAGTGCTTTTCCATTATTTAAATAACGTTCATTAAATTTTAAATTATTATTAAATGCATTCTCTAAAAATATCTCAAGAGAATCTTGTTTTTTTGAATTGTCCGAAAAAGTATTTTTATTATCGGAACAATACACCAAAAAAACAAAGACAAAGGCTAAAAAAAACGTTCTTTTTTTCAAGTTGTGTAAATTATGGCTGGCCAAATATAAATAAAAAAAAAGACTACTTTAAAAAAGTAGTCTTAAATATATTTTTAAGGTTAACAGAAATCTAAACCAAATCTCTTTTTCTTGCTGGACTTGTTGAATATTCTCCTGTTTCTGTTACCATTACTAAATCTCTTTTTCTAGCAGGGCTTGTTGAATACTCTCCAGTTTCTGATGTTGATTCAGATACACGTGGTAAATCTCTTTTTCTCGCTGGACTTGTTGAATATTCTCCTGTTTCAGTAGTCATTACTAAATCTCTTTTTCTAGCAGGACTAGTTGAATACTCTCCAGTTTCCATTAACTGAGGTTCGTTACTTGTTAATGTGCTTTCAGTTAAATCTGTTGAAGAAACAGAAGCAAACATAAACAATCCTAAAAATGCAAATAATGTCTTCATGGTATTTTTTGTTTTAAGTTATTTCGTAAATTAAATTTTTGGTGCTATTCTTGAATAATGGTGTGATGTACTCATTAACTGTGATTATACAGAAAGATGGCTGCCTAACGTGGGGATACCTTTCAATCAGGACGTAAAAGTAAAGTGCATCTCTAGTACAGCCAATAAAATCAAGGGGTAAATGGTGAGTGTAATCCTTTTGGGTGTGGATTGGTATTAAATCTTGGTAGAATAGAGTTTTTTAAATGTCTTTAAAATCTGACCCCGCTAATTGGGCAATAATAAGTTCAACATTCTCTTTATAACTCTTTGAAAACGGAAGTTGTGTTTTCGTGTTTTTTATGTAACAAACTGTATTTCCCGTGTGAACTCTTGAAACATAATTTTTATTGACAATATAGCTGTTGTGAATTCTAAAGAAGTAATTAGGTAAATTTTCTTCAAAATATTTTAATGTTTTGAATGCTATAATGACTTCTCCATTATTCATGGTGATATCCGTAGAATTATTATCTGCCTTCAAAAAAGCAATTTCGTCTAACTCTAAAAAGCGATAATCACCATACGATTTTATGCAAATTAAATTACGGCTTACTTCTTCATTTACTTTGCTATTTAGAGAAGAATCTTTTGAAATCATTTTAATTTCTGAAAGCAATTGTTCTAAATCAACCGTAATTTTGTCTTGAGGCAAATGCTTTTCAATCGTTTTTACAAGTTGATTTACAATAAGCTCCGTGTTCATCTCTGATTTCTGGCTATTAGCCATTTCCAGAAGTGCCTCTTTAAGTCCGGCTATTTCATTTCTTAAAAGCGAAAATAACTCATCCTTTAGTGATTTGTCAGAAGTAGGCTCCGCTTTTAAAGAAATTGGCTGGTTTGATGTCTCCTTCTCCTTTAAAAACGCTTCTTCCGGTTCACTATTTTTAAACTCTTGAAGCTTACGTGGCTCAGGATTTAAAGGAATTACGGGAATATCAATGGTTTTTTCAAATCGTAATAAGGCTTTACGAACATCGCTAATTGCAAATGGTTTAATCAAAAAATCCAACACATCATATTTTACCGCTTCAAATGCTTTGGAAGAATCATGTGAAATGGCAATAATTTTTGGTATTTTTTTTAAATATCGATGTAATTCATTGATTAACAATAAGGAAAGATTGGAAGAAGTGGAAATTGGATTGATTTCCAGGAAAACAAAATCAGGTTGACATTCTAAGACTAAGTTTAAAGCATCATCATACTGTGTAGCTGAGCCTAAAAGTGTAAAATTTGAAAAACTTTCCATTACGGACTGTATTTTCAAAATACTTTTAGTATCATCGTCAAGAATGATATATGAATACTTCATAAACCTATCAAATCAAATCAAAAACGGAGGAAGCACCAACAACCTTTCGTTCTTTTTTTTTGTTATATTATGCTGATTTGTAGGTTATTTGCGTAAAAATAAGGGGCGGTTTTACACTTTAACAATTTTACTTATAATAATCGGGGTATTTTTGTGTAAATCATTATAATTATTAACAAACATAAGTTAAAAAAAGTCCTTTAAAAAGTAATTTTCTAACGTTTCGATAACACGCAAAAATTTCCGATTAAAAACTAGTATAACCTTTTTACTAAAAATTAAATCCCTATAAAAACGTCATTGAATGAAATAAATTAAATCAAGAAAATAAAGAATTTTCACAGACTTTTATACGAAAAATGGCATGTTATTTGTTACTTTCGTAAAAAAAATCAATTAAATTATGAGAAAAACACTTTTTTTACTTATTAGCCTGATCGGCTTTTCGTCTTTTGCACAAGAAAATGAAATTCCGGAATTCAAAAGGAATGAATTGAAAGGAAATGCTTTATTTTTAGTTTTGGGGAGTTTTGAAGCTACTTATGAACGATTATTAAACGAAGAATCAGGCATTGGAATTAGTGTAAACATTCCTTTTACCAAAGATCAAGATGTCGTTTTTTCAGTTACACCTTACTATCGTTTCTATTTTGGTAAAAAACCGGCAGCCGGATTTTTTTTAGAAGGTTTTGGGATGTTGAATCAAGTGGATGACTATGTTTATGATTATAATGGTTATTACCAAGATGCTAACAAAACTATCACTGATTTTGCCTTTGGTATCGGCGTTGGCGGAAAATGGGTTTCTAAAAGAGGTGTTCTTGTTGAAATTAATGCCGGCGTTGGCCGAAACTTATTCAGTGAATATAATGACACTCGCGATTATGAATTTATTGGAAGAGGTGGTATAACTGTTGGATATAGATTCTAATAAATTAATTGATAAATTAAAATCCCAAATTTCAATTATTTGAAACTTGGGATTTTTTTATTTTAAATTTTGGAAGCTTACATTTTCATCAACCAGTTTCGCATGGAAACATCGTTTGTAATAATGTCTCTTAACTCAGAAATTTTCACGCGGTCTTGTTGCATGGTATCGCGGTGACGAATAGTTACCGTCTCATCTTCTGTCGTTTGGTGGTCAACTGTAATGCAAAAAGGTGTGCCCAACGCATCTTGCCTTCTGTAACGACGACCCACAGCATCTTTTTCATCATAGGCTACGTTGAAATCCCATTTCAATTCTTCTACAATCTTTCTTGAAATTTCAGGCAAACCGTCTTTCTTAATTAATGGTAAAACAGCCGCTTTTGTTGGTGCTAAAACCGATGGCAAACGCAAAACAGTTCTGGTGGAACCGTCTTCCAATGTTTCTTCTGTTAATGAATTGGCGAAAACGGCCAAAAACATACGGTCCAAACCAACTGAAGTTTCTACCACATATGGAACATAATTTTTATTCTCCTCTGTATCAAAATATTGCAACTTCTTGCCTGAATATTGTTCATGAGCTTTCAAATCAAAGTCGGTTCTAGAATGAATTCCTTCTAATTCTTTAAATCCGAATGGAAAATTAAATTCAATATCGGCTGCAGCATTGGCATAATGAGCTAATTTTTCATGGTCGTGAAAACGGTAATTTTCTCTTCCTAAACCAAGTGATAAATGCCATTTTAAACGGGTTTCTTTCCAATATTCATACCATTTCATTTCTTCGCCCGGTTTCACAAAAAATTGCATTTCCATTTGTTCAAATTCCCGCATACGGAAAATGAATTGACGGGCTACAATTTCGTTTCTAAATGCTTTTCCGGTTTGAGCAATTCCAAAAGGAATCTTCATTCTCCCCGATTTTTGAACGTTTAAGAAATTTACAAAAATCCCCTGAGCAGTTTCAGGGCGTAAATATAAATCCATAGAAGAATCAGCAGAAGCCCCAATTTTTGTCCCGAACATCAAGTTAAACTGACGCACTTCAGTCCAATTGCGAGAACCCGATTCCGGACATGCGATTTCTAATTCTTCAATTAAAGCTTTTACATCGGCTAAATCTTCATTTCCTAACGAACGAGCCATTCTTTCCAAAATTTCACGTTGTTTAGCTTTGTATTCCATCACACGAGCATTAGTTGCCACAAATTGTGCCTCGTCAAAAGCTTCTCCAAAACGTTCTTTCGCTTTGTCTATTTCCTTTTGTGCTTTTTGATTTAGTTTCTCAGCATAATCCTCAATTAAAACATCGGCACGGTATCTTTTTTTGGAATCTTTGTTGTCAATCAATGGGTCGTTAAACGCATCCACGTGACCGGAAGCTTTCCAAGTGGTAGGATGCATAAAAATCGCAGCGTCAATACCTACAATGTTTTCGTGCATTTGCACCATTGATTTCCACCAATATTCCCTGATATTTTTCTTTAATTCTGCTCCGTTTTGAGCATAGTCGTATACTGCACTCAAACCGTCGTAAATTTCACTCGACGGAAAAATGAATCCGTACTCTTTTGCATGTGAAATTACGTTCTTAAAATTATCTTCTTGTTTTGCCATAATGATACAAAAATATAAAAAGTGAATAGATAAAAAAGAGAAGAATTGCTTTTATTTTTTAAGTTAATTTAATTGATGCAAACATTATTTTTATGCTGAATTTATTAGGTTTTAATTTGATAATTTCTTAACTTTAATAGCGATAAAGTTGATATTTCATAATTATTAAAATATATATCATGAAAAATTTAGTAAACTTGCTTATGTTCTTTTCTATAGGGATTTTAAGCGTATCATGTGATGATTTGGTTGATAAAGATGATCCCAATGAAATAAATGGGACTCAGTCTGAGATGGGTTTAGTTGGTGTAACTGTTCACTCAAGTTCTTCTGAAATTGCGGGTGTAAGTGATTTTTCGGCAGTAGTTGAAAGCCTTGAAGACGGAATTTCAAGCTATAGTGCTCAAGCCACTGTAACTAATTCGTTAGTAAAAAATATGATTTCAAACTTCCCCGGTGTAGTAATCGATGGCAATTCTGTTTCTATTGACAATTTAAAAATCCAACAAACAACAGGCGGTATTAAATGTGTTACCGGTCCTTTGGCAGGCGTTTTAGTTAAATATGATTCATCAGTTGGTGACACTTATGCTGCCGGAACTTCAGGAAACGTAAGAACCGTTGTTAGTAAAACCGGTGTTGATGATTATCCTTATGGTTTTTACATGATTAAAACTATTCAAGTGGAATCAACATTAGGCAATTCAAATAGAGTGAGTGGAATCAATAAAATTACATACATCGCAAATCACAAATTTGGAATGGTCGGTGTAAAAGTTGACTTTGAAGATGGTACCAGCTCTACATTCCCGGTTTACACCAGTGCTGAAAATTAACAATTTAATACATTGTTTTTCGATTAGGTAAGGTTTTCTACCTTGCCTAATCGAATATAAAAATTTAATATACTTACTATCTTAAAATTGCAATGAAAAATTTTCTTTTCCCCTATTATTACAAAGCCGTTGGCGTTATTTTGGTTCTTATTGCGATTGTTTTTTCTGTACTTTATTTAAAATTTGATTTAAATTATACAATACCCGTATTTGCAATAGTTTCGATTTATTTAGAAACTAAAATTTTTGTAATATCCCAAAGCAATTTTATAGATGAAATTACCCTCATTCTTTTTGTTCTAGGTTTTGGACTTATTGTTTTTTCTAAGGAAAAAAATGAATTTGAATTCTTACGCGTTTACAGAGAAAAAGCATTGGCAAAAGCAACAATAGTTAATGCTTTTATTATGTTGTTTTCTATAATTTTCATTTATGGCGGTGGCTTTTTGGGCATATTGGTATTGAATTTATTTTCCGTTTTTATCTTTTATCTACTCTTTTTCTATGTAAGCTTAAAAAAAAGAAATCAAGAAACTCGTTTGTAATTGAATAATTATAAATTTAATGTATCTTTATTTTGAAAAATAAAGACTGTAGTTTATAATTGTTTATGCTAAAAGATTTACTCAATTTATTCTTCCCTAAAGTTTGTTTGGCTTGCAAAGAACATTTGTTAGCCAATGAAAATATAGTTTGCACAACTTGTCGTCATCATTTTCCGTTAACACTTCATTGTGAAAATCAGAACAATGAAATTATTCGAAAATTTTACGGCCGTTTGACTTTAGAACATGCTTCCGCTTTACTTTACTTTCACAAAAATGGCATTGTTCAAGAACTCATTCACAATTTAAAATACAAAAACCGGCAGGAAATTGGCACTTTATTAGGAGAATGGTATGCTGAAGACCTTAAAAATATTCATGCTGAACTTTTCTTTGATGCCATTATACCGGTTCCTTTACACAAAAAACGAATGCAAGAACGTGGTTACAATCAAATGACTACTTTTGGTCAGGCTATCTCAAAATCGCTTCAAATACCTTTGTGTGAAAACATTCTACACAGAGATAGTTATGCTAAAACACAATCCAAAAAGAATTTTTTGGAACGAACGGAAACTAAAAAGTCGGTTTTTGATGTTGACTTTACAGAAAAAGACCATCACAAACATTATCTCTTAATTGATGATGTTATTACCACCGGATCAACGCTGGAACAATGTGGAAAGGCAATTTTGAAAATACCCGGAGCTAAATTAAGTATTGTTTGCATGGCCTATACTCATTCATAAAACGCAAAGAAAAACCTAAAACATTTCATTTCCACTAAATATAATTGTTATTTTGTGGCTACGAAGAAAGCATTTTATTTCATGAGAGTTTTAATCCTTATCATTTTATCGGTTTTGTTTGCAAGTTGCGCAAAAAGAGGTACTATTACTGGCGGAGTGAAAGATTCTATTCCACCAATCATGAAAATGAGCGAGCCTAAAAACTTATCTACCGAATTTAAAGGAAATAAAATAAAATTGTATTTTGATGAATACATCAAGCTGAAAGACATCAACAAACAATTGATTATTTCGCCTCCGATGAAAAATATGCCGTTGATTTTGCCTTCTACGCCTACAAAAATTTTGACAATCACCCTAAATGATACTTTAACGCCAAATACTACGTATAGTCTTAATTTCGGACAAAGCATTCAAGATAACAATGAAGGCAATCCATACCAACAATTTAAATATATTTTTTCCACCGGAACATATATCGATTCCCTGCAATTAGTAGGTCAAATAAAGGATGCTTACGCCAAAAAAACAGATAATTTTGTTTCCGTCATGCTTTATGAGCGGAATGAAAAATTTTATGATTCAATTGTTTATAAGGAAGTTCCAAGGTATATTACCAATACATTAGACAGCCTAAAGACCTTCACGTTAGAAAATATAAAGGCCGGTGAATACTTATTGGTGGCTATGAAAGATTATAACAACAATAATAAATTTGATCCGAAAAAAGACAAAATAGCATTTCATAGTGAAATCGTTACTATTCCAGATAATGCAGCTTATGAATTAGAATTATTCAAAGAAGAGTTGCCTTTTAAACCTATTAGACCTTCACAAGCATCCGGAAATCGAATTATTTTAGGTCATGAAGGTAAATCCAATGATGTAAAAATCGAACTCAAAAATGGAGATGAAATTGTTCCAACTGTTGTTACTCCTTTTGAAAATAAAGATTCATTACAAATTTGGTTTAAACCAATTAAAGCTGATTCACTTTCAATAAAAGTGAAAAAAAATGTGTTGGAAAAAGAATTTAAACTAAAATTTAATACCCAAAAAGCAGATTCGCTGCGTATTAATGCTGTTCAAAGTGGCGTTTTACATCTAGGCGAGAAATATACCCTGAAAAGTTCCATCCCAATTACAAAGATTGATGCGTCAAAAATCAAACTTACTAATAAAGATTCTGTTGCCGTTGTTTTTACAACGCAATATGATGAACCAAAACAACTTGTCGTTATCGATTTTAAGAAAGAACCTCTTGAAAGATATAAATTAACCCTTGAAAAAGGTGCATTTACTGATTTATTAGAAAGAGAAAGTGACTCACTAGCATTTACAATTGGGACCAAAAACCTGACGGATTATGGTAATTTACGACTGCATTTAGAAGGTATTAAATCTTTCCCAATCATAGTTGAATTAACCAATGCAAAAGGAGATATACAAGCGTCCGCCTATTCAGAGGGTGAAACTACGATTGATTTTAATTTACTCCAGCCGGCTTTGTTTACCGTACGAATCGTCTATGATGACAACAAAAACAGAGTATGGGATACCGGAAGTTATTTAGAAAAACGACAAACGGAAGAAGTACGTTATTTTCCAACAGAAATTGATGTTCGTGCAAATTGGGACGTTGATCAAACGCTGAAATTCAGTAGCGAATGATTATTCAGCACTTTTGTTTAGTTTAATTACAAATTCATCTCTGTCTGCTAAAAAATTTAACTTTTTTCTCGTATTCAAGAGCTTTTTCATATCTAAATCTGCTTGAAAAATTCCTTCATCTACTTGCGGTTCCAACAAAAAATAACCTAATTCATCAATTACTTGGGAATGGCCAACATATTCCAATTTATTAAAATCGGAACCAATTCGGTTAACCCCCAAAACATAACACATGTTTTCAACAGCTCTTGCTTTCAGTAAAATATCCCAAGCATTGATTCGAGTTTCAGGCCAATTTGCAACATAAATCAACAAATCGTAGTCTTCTGTATTTCTGGAAAAAACAGGGAATCGCAAATCATAACAAATTTGAAGACATATTTTCCAACCCATGTATTTAATTACTTTTTTAGTTGTTCCCGGTTCATAAATTTTATTTTCTCCCGCCAAAGTGAATAAATGCCGCTTGTCATAATAATCTATTTTACCGGAGGGATAAACAAAAACCAATCTGTTATAAAAATGTTTATTTTCAAAAATGATTAAACTTCCGGTGATGGCCACTTTCTTCGTTTCGGCTATTTTTTTTAACCAGGAGATGGTTTCTCCGTTCATGTTTTCTGCTGAAGCAAATGGTTCCATCGTAAAACCGGAAGTAAACATTTCCGGCAAAACAATCAAAGCAGTTTCTTCATCAATTTCCATTATTTTTTGCTGAAAATACAATATGTTCGCAATTGGATTATCCCAAACTATGGGAGCTTGAATAAGTGAAATTTTCATGTCTAAAACTTTTTATAAAAATACATTATTTATTATTTCTTACCTTAGACAAAATTTATTCTATGAAAAAAATAGTTTTTTTTTTTTTAGTAACTTCTTTTTCTCTTTTTTCACAAGAAAAATCAGGAGCTCAACAGTTTTGGGCTACCTTGAAAGCACATTGCGAAAAATCGTTTGAAGGACAAATTACAGAAGGTCCTGCTGATGATGATTTTCGTGGCAAAAGATTGGTTATGCATGTTCGAAGTTGCGTTGAAAACACCATAAAGATTCCTTTTTTCGTTGGAGATGACAAGTCAAGAACGTGGATATTAACCCTCAATAATGATCTAATTACCCTCAAACATGACCATCGCCATGAAGATGGAACAGAAGATAAAGTCACCCAATACGGTGGCACTACTCCCAACTCAGGATTACCCGGTATACAAATATTTCCGGCCGACCAACAAACATGTGATTTGATTGATTATGCTTCAAATAACGTTTGGTGGATAACCGTTGACGAAACTTCATTTACTTATAATTTGAGAAGAATTGGTTCTGACAGAGTTTTTTCGGTGAAATTTGATTTGACAAAAACAATTGAAAATCCTTCCGCACCATGGGGCTGGAAAGATTAGGTTTTTTTCTGACAACTTCTTCTACTGCTGAAAACTATTAAGCCTTTAATAGATTTAATAGATTTTGCTAATTTTTTTGATTCGCTACGATTGAAATAGATTGAAAAGGATTATTCCCTTAAAATTTAGAGAATTTTTATATGTCTCGTCTCTCTCCTTTGGAAAGGTTTGATGGGAGGTTATCTAGTCTACCTTAATCTCATCTACAAAAATAAATGCCTCGCCATTAAACGGAAAACCTTGATGCCAGTCTGGTAATTTTCCAAAATTGGTTGCTTTTACTTTTACATAACGAGCTTTTACCGGCTTGCTGTTGCTTTCAAATCCTTTGATGGTAGAAGTGTATTCTTTCGGATCAATGGAGTTGTTTTGTGTGTCGAAAAGTGTGAAATTTATATTGTCATCCGAAATATAATACTCGACTTTGGTGGGCATCAAAATCCATGAACGAGTGTCTTGCAGAAAATTAGCGGTAATCTGACTGATTTCGCGGGTAGCTTGCATATCAATGACCGCTTCAAAATCTTGCGATTGATAGCCCTGCCAATCGCCTTTTCGCCAGTTTTCTGTGCCAAAAATACCGTCAATCAAGCCTTCCGGACCACCGGCGTGGTATTGCGGATTGTAGGTTGATTTGATGTCGATAGTAAAATTGTTGGGCTTTTTGAAGAAGGTGGCGGAAACGGTTGCACTTAAATGCCCAATAGATTCAAGAGACTCTCTAAAATAGGTCTCAATGGTTGATGTTTTACTAATTTCAAATGGTTCAAAGTAGGATTTAAATTCTGGATTTTTGTTTAATTCATCAATAACACGATAATAAACAGCTTGTCCTCTAAATTTTCTTTCAGATAAAGTAGAATGTGTAATTTCTATCTTCATTTTATCTTTAAATGATTTGCTTTCAGCAAGAATAACAGGAACAACAGAAAGTAATTTAGAATAATAGTAGTCGGACGTATCAATTGGTCTCTTAATAAAAAAACCTAGTTCTTTATTATTATTTTTTATTACATCTACAGCTTCACCATTTTCAAAATTCACTTTTATTTTCTCAAAATACGGCTCTGTAGTAGTCCAAAAAGGTTGACCGGGGGTCACATTATAAATTCCCATCGCACTCAAAATATACCACGCACTCATTTGACCGCAGTCTTCGTTGCCTATTAATCCGTCGGGTGAATTTTTGTAGAAATTATTTAAAATATAATGTGCTTTTTCGGTGGTTTTTTCAGGTTTTCCAATGTAGTTGTACAAATACGCCATGTGATGACTGGGTTCGTTTCCGTGTGCATATTGACCAATCAAACCAGTAACATCCACTTGTTCGCGACCTGTCGTTTTGCTTTCGGAGTTGAACATTTCGTCCAATTTGGCTTCAAATTTTTCGTTTCCGCCATACGCTGCGATCATTCCTGGAATATCTTGGGGCACAAAAAAGGAATATTGCCACGAATTGCCTTCAGTGAAATTATTATTGATTTCTCTTGGGTCAAACGGTTTGTCCCAACCGCCATTTTTCTTGGGTCGCATGAAACCGGTTTTCCAATCGAAGACATTTTTCCAACTTTGAGAACGTTGCATGAAATAGTCGTACTCTTCTTTTTTATTTAAAATTTGTGCCATTTGTGCAATACACCAATCGTCGTAAGCATATTCCAAGGTTTTCGAAACGCTCTCGTGTTCGTCATCCATGGATATAAATCCGTTTTTTTTGTAAGCATCCAAACCCAAATGATCTAACATCGCACTATGCTTTGCTGCTTCAAATGCTTTTTCATAATCAAAACCAGTGATTCCTTTTGCCATAGCATCAGCCATAACAGACACAGAATGGTAGCCAATCATACAATCGGTTTCGTTGGACGCCAATTCCCAAACGGGTAATCGACCACCTTGTTCGTATTGTTTTAGAAAGGTATTGATAAAATCGGCAGTGCGTTTCTTTTCAATTAACGTATACAAAGGATGTGCAGCGCGAAACGTATCCCATAGCGAGAAAACAGAATAATAATCAAAACCTTCAGCTTGGTGAATTTTATTGTCTCTTCCGCGGTATTTTCCGTCGATGTCTTGCGCAATATTGGGCTGCACCATGGTGTGGTATAAAGCCGTGTAGAAAATAGCTAACTTATCTTTATCAGACTCTGTTACTTCAATTTTTGATAATTGTTTGTTCCAAAGTTGTTCGGCTTCTTTTTTGACTTTTTCAAAGTTCCAGTGTTTGATTTCGGAACTGTTTAATTTTGCTCCGTCATAACTTGTAGGTGAAAGTGAAACTTTAACCAATATTTTTTCTCTTTTTTTGACTTGTTTTGAGAAACTTATTCCGGTAATTTCAATTGTTTCTGAATTTGACTTGTTCATTTTTGAGACTTTCATTGGAACATTAAACTCAATTCGGGCATACACATATTGATTTCTGGCCCAAGCTTCGCTTCTTCGCAACACTTCAATAGTTTTAGTATCAATTACACGAATTTGGCCTTCTAGCAATTTATCTCTATGATTTAAATCTAAAATAATATTTGCCAATCCATTTTGATTAAAAGTATATTCGTGAAAACCTACTCGAGTTGAAGTGGTCAAATTTACATCAATATTGTGTTTGTCTAACTTGACGGAATAAAATCCGGCAGTTGCTTTTTCATTGGCATGCGAAAATGTTGAAGCATATATTTTATTGTCAAAAGATGGTTCACCCATAGTTGGCATCAACATAATATCGCCATAATCGGAAACACCCGTTCCGTTGAGGTGCGTGTGTGAAAATCCGTAAATCACATTATCCGAATAATGATAGCCCGAACAGCCTTCCCAACTACCGTCGATTCGCGTGTCTGGGGAAAGTTGCACCATTCCGTAAGGCACGGTCGCTCCGGGAAATGTATGTCCGGTTCCGCCGGTTCCGATAAATGGATTGACGTATTGATGGAAGTTTTGGCTTAAAGCCATAAAAGAAAAGAAAAGAAATAGAAATGAAAGGAACTTTTTCATTGAGTCGTTTTGTTTATTTCAAAGATATAAAATGCATTTAATTAAAACGGATTTCAACATAAACAGGTAAATGATCGGATGGATATTTTAAATCTTTTGAATCGCTCAAAACAGCGTATTTATAAACTTTAAAATTACTTTCTTTAGACAAAAAGATGTAATCAATTTTTTTTAAAACTGGTTCGTTGTGTTTGAATGCGTTAAAAGTTCCCGATGGGCCAAAAGGTTTCTCTTCAGAAATCTCTTGACTATCTATCATTTTGGTTTTTAAATTGATAATGCGTTCTTCGGTAGGTTCCGAATTGAAATCGCCCATAAAAATTACCGGATAATTTTGTGTGTTGAGCGTTTTTATTTTGTAGAGAATTAATTCAATTCCTTTCGTTCGGGCAATTTCCCCTTGATGATCTAAATGGGTATTGAATATCCAAAAAATTTGTTTGGTTTTATTTTCTTTTAATAATGCATAAGTACAAATTCTATTGAGTGCTGCATCCCAACCTTTTGAAATAATTTCTGGTGTTTCTGACAACCAAAAGGTATTTTGTTCTAATAGTTTGAATTTGTCTTTCTTAAAAAAAATATTCGAAGATTCGCCTTTACCAATGCCATCTCTAGCAATGCCAACAAAAGTATATTTTGGTAATGCATTCGAAATATCTTGAACTTGATTTGGCAATGCTTCTTGAATTCCGAAAACATCAGGTTCATAAAAAGCCAATTGCGAACAGAGCAATTCCTTTCGGTTTACCCAAGAATTTTCACCATCATTGGGATTATCAAAACGAATATTGTAGCTCATTACTTTAGTGGTTTGAGCATTGATTGTAGCGATAGTTAGAACACTTATAATGATGAATAAGATATTTGTTTTCATTTTTTTAACTTATTTTTTGATAAGTAAAGATAGTTTATAAAACAAAAACGCATCCAAATCAATGAATGCATTCTATTATTAAACCTCATAGGTTTTGAAAACCTATGAGGTTTGTATTTTATTTTAAACTAGCCGATAAATATTCTCTATTCATTCGAGCGATATTTTCTAACGAAATTCCTTTTGGACATTCTACTTCACAAGCACCGGTATTAGTACAATTACCAAATCCTTCTTCGTCCATTTGACGTACCATGTTTAATACACGTTCAGTAGCTTCTACTTTTCCTTGTGGTAATAAGGCGTATTGCGACACTTTGGCGCCAACAAACAACATAGCAGATCCATTTTTACAACTTGCCACACACGCACCACAACCTATACAAGCGGCAGCCATGAATGCTTTATCTGCGTCATCTTTTGGTATTGGAGTAGCATTAGCATCGATGGTTCTTCCTGAAGTATTTACAGAAACAAAACCGCCAGCTTGCTGAATTCTATCAAAAGCACTTCTGTCAACGACTAAATCTTTTACCACCGGAAATGCTTTGCTTCTCCAAGGTTCGATAAAGATTGTATCGCCATCATTAAATTTACGCATGTGCAATTGACAAGTAGTTGTGCCTGTTTCTGGGCCATGTGCTCTACCGTTTATATATAGTGAACACATGCCGCAAATTCCTTCCCGACAATCATGGTCGAAAGCAACTGGGGATTTTTTGTCGTTGATTAATTGTTCATTTAATTGGTCTAACATTTCCAAAAATGAACTCGCAGTAGAAACATTATCTAATTTATAAGTTTCTATGTTTCCTTTAGCTTTAGCATTTTTTTGACGCCAAATTTTAAGGGTTATGTTGATGTTTTTTGCTGAAGACATAATCTAATTATTTATAGTTTCTAGCTGCAATTTTAATAAACTCGTATTTCAATTCCTCTTTGTGTAGCACTTCTTGTTGGATATCATAGCCCATGTATTCCCATGCACTAACAAAAGAAAAATTCTCATCATCGCGAAGTGTTTCTCCTTCAGAATCTTGATATTCTTCACGGAAGTGTCCGCCACAAGATTCATTACGTTGCAAAGCATCCTTTGCCATTAAGTGACCTAAATCGATAAAGTCGGCAACACGAAGTGCTTTTTCAAGTTCTGGATTCAATTCATCTGAACTTCCTGGAACGTATACGTCTTTATAGAATTCTTCTTTTAATGCTGCTATTTCTACAATAGCTTCTTTCAAGCCCTTTTCATTTCTTCCCATCCCCACTTTATTCCACATAATTAAACCCAAACGTTTGTGGAAATGGTCAGCTGTTTTTGAACCGTTGTTGTTTAAGAATGTATCAATTGTTGTTTTAACATTATTTTCTGCTTCGGCAAATTCAGGTAAATCAGTTGAAATTTTTCCTGTTCTGATTTCGTCTGCTAAATAATTAGAAACGGTATAAGGCAATACGAAATAACCATCGGCTAAACCTTGCATTAACGCAGACGCCCCCAATCTATTGGCGCCATGATCAGAAAAATTAGCTTCTCCAGCTACAAAACATCCAGGAATAGTGGATTGTAAATTATAATCTACCCAAACACCACCCATGGTATAATGTACAGCAGGATAAATTTTCATTGGCGTTTCATATGGATTTTCGTCAGTAATTTTTTCATACATCGCAAAAAGGTTTCCATATTTTTCTTCCAACCATTGTTTCCCTAATTTCGTTATTTCTTCCTGACTTGGATTGTGATTTCCTTTGGCATAAGCCGACTGTCTTCCTTTTGTTTGTATTTCAGAAGAAAAGTCTAAATATACACCTTCATTGGTATCATTGGCTTCAATACCATGGCCAGCATCACATACTTCTTTTGCTGCTCTTGAAGAAATATCTCGAGGAGCAAGATTTCCATAAGAAGGATATTTTCGTTCTAAGTAATAATCTCTATCTTCTTCTTTTAAGTCAGTAGGTTTTAATTTTCCTTCACGTATAGCTTCTGCATCTTCTTTTTTCTTTGGTACCCAAATACGTCCAGAATTACGAAGCGATTCTGACATCAATGTCAATTTAGCTTGGTTGGTGCCATGAACAGGAATGCACGTTGGATGAATTTGAACAAAACAAGGATTAGCAAACAAAGCACCTCTTTTGTGTACTTTCCAACCTGCCGTTACATTACTTCCCATAGCATTGGTAGAAAGGAAATATACGTTTCCGTAACCACCAGAGGCTATAACCACGGCATGAGCCGAATGTCTTTCTAATTCTCCAGTAACTAAGTTACGAGCAATAATTCCTCGCGCTTTCCCATCAACTTTTACCAAATCTAGCATTTCGTGACGATGATACATTTTTACTCGTCCTAAACCGATTTGTCTTGATAAAGCGGAATAGGCTCCTAATAACAATTGTTGACCCGTTTGACCTGCTGCATAAAACGTACGTTGTACTTGCGTTCCACCGAAGGAACGGTTGTCTAACATCCCACCATATTCGCGAGCAAAAGGTACCCCTTGAGCCACACATTGGTCGATGATGCTTCCTGAAACTTCAGCTAAACGATGCACATTTGCTTCACGAGCACGGTAATCGCCACCTTTAATGGTGTCATAAAAAAGACGGTAAACACTATCGCCATCGTTCTGATAATTTTTAGCGGCATTAATCCCACCTTGAGCCGCAATTGAGTGAGCTCTTCTAGGAGAATCTTGAAAACAAAAAGCACTCACATTATAACCCATTTCTCCAAAAGAAGCAGCAGCAGAAGCACCGGCTAATCCTGTTCCAACGACAATAATGTCGATTTTTGGACGGTTATTGGGTGCAACTAATTTTAAATGATTTTTATGGTTTGTCCACTTTTGAGCAACTGGACCTTCTGGTATTTTAGAATCTAACTTCATAATATATTCTGATGTTGATTATTTAGTAAAATGAATGTACAAAGGAATAATAGCAAATAGAAGCGGAACAACCACTGCAAAGGCTCTGCCTATAAATTTTATGATTGGCGTCCAAGTAGGACTAGTTAGCCCTAATGATTGGAAGGCACTTTGAAAACCATGCCATAAATGGAAGGCTAACACCAACATGGAAAGTACATAAAAAAGGGTAAACAACATTCCTTCCGGAACGATACCGGCAACTTTTTTATCACTTTTAAAAAAAGCTATGGTAATAGAATGCAAATCTTTATAGGCATCTCCAATTTTTATATTAAAATTGGTATTATAAAGTTCAGTACGATTTTTTAATTCTGTACCATTAACCGGAGCATAACCACCGTTTGTAGTAATATAATACTCTTCCGGAGTTCCACCTTGTTGGAAAATTTTAACGGTTTGCAAAGGCATTTTTTCATCAAAATGCATTTTTGCCCAAAAATTAATCATGTGTGTGGCAATAAACACTAAAACCAATGATCCAAGAATCCCCATGTTTCTAGAAGCAAAGCTGCTATTGGCAGAAGGATTTGATTTTGCATAACCTACAGGTCGTGCTTTTTTATTTTGGATGGTTAGTAAAAATCCATCAATTGCATGGAATAAAATGGAGATGTAAGTAAGGTAAGAAAGAATTTTTACTGCTGGATTTGAGGTCATAAACAATGCATATTGATTGAATTGCAATTGACTGTCGGGCATTAATAATTGTAAATTCCCAGCCAAGTGACCAACTAAAAACAAGCATAAAAATAAACCCGTAAGAGCCATCCAGTACTTTTTAGCGATAGATGACTTTAAAAATGCAGATTTTGCCATAGTGTTTGTGTTAACTTAATTTTTTAAAAAATAGTACACAAATTTAATGGTATTTGAAGACAACTACAACCTTTTCTGTCTAATTTAAAGTGATTTTAAAGAAGGATTAACAAGTGTTTGACGAACAACTTTTTTTATTATAAAAAATGAAGAATATTATTTAACAAAACTTGAAATTAGACCTCTTAACCCCATATCAACAACATTCTCACCAATGGCAGGTTCAAATTTACCGTCTGTTGTTACTTCCGTCCATTCAAAACTAGCATTTGTAGAGAGCGATAAAGTAATTTCTATGTCTTTAGTTTCATTTCCGGTAATGGTTAAATCAGTTTCAAATTTACCTGTTACAACACAAGATCCTTGAGGAATTGGTGAAGTTTGAAATAGCGGATTTGGAACTGTTGTTGCTCCTGTTGGTGCCTGACCGGAAGTTGCAAAAGGAAAACTATTTAATGCAAAAGCCCAATATCCTTGTGGTCTATTGCCATTGACCGGAAATACATTATTGCCAATACTATGGCTACCAATGTAAGATTTGTATCCAACAAAGCTGTCTAAAGTACCTGTGTAAGTGGTGCCTTGATTAAAAACTTGGATGTTACCACTTTGGTAAGATAATGAAACTCGCACCCACTCATAAGCTCCGGCTAATTGTGGCGTTATTGGAATTTTTAGGAATACTTCATTTTGTCCTACAATCTTAGCTTGACTGAAATCGATTGCCATTGCTCCACCTAAATCAGTTTCGGGAGCATGATACAAAATTTTTCCTTGTCCTAGAAGTGTATTCATGGAAGGAGACAATTCTAAATAATGAGCACTGATTTTTTGCATATCGGGTGACTGAGCTGCATTTCCTATCGGGATAATTGAAGGTTGTCCTAAATTATTTAAGCGAACCTGATTTTGATCAAACTTGAATTTAATGATTAAACTAGGTTGTTCGGAAGTTTCATTTTCAGTACTGCATGAAAAAATACCTATGCTTGCCAAAATTAGCACCAAAAGTCCGGTAATTTTCAATTGTAATTTCATTTTAATACGTTTTAGTTACATCTTCGTCTATAACGTGCATGAAGTCAGCTTTATTGTATTTGGATATATTTATTTAACTTTCACCTAAAGTTAAGAAAAAAACTTTATTTTTTTACTATTAATTGTGAAATCTAAATTTAAAATTTAAACAAAAAAACTGCCCCGAAAGGCAGTTATGGATTATTGTTTTAGTAAAATATTTTAATCTAATGGTGGTGCTACAGTTGAAATTCTCTCAATACCCAAACCTATATTTCTAGGAAAATTTGGAACAACTTCTTGAACGCCACAAGTATTCATAATTATTCCATTTGTACACAATGCCACAGCAGCAACATTATTACTAACAGAAACAAACTCACAAGCTGAACCCATTGCTGGTTTTAATTGGTCATGAAAACATACTATTCTAGAAAAATCTCTAAAAAACATAGATGTAGGCTCATGTTGAGTAATTGGCTTTGTTGGAGTCATGCCTATACCTCCTACATCAACACTAAAACTAATTGAATTAAAATTTTCAATTAGTTTTATTCTTGTATTAAGTAACTCAATGTTATTTTCTTTGTAAATATAATATCCAACAATAACGTCTCTTTTATAAGCATCACCACCTAAGGTTTTTTGATTTACACCTTCTTGTTTGTATAAATAAATGAATAATTCTCTACCGTTACCATCATGCCATCTCCATATACCGGCATAATCCTCTAAAATATCGTTGACATCTTTAAAATACTTGTCTTTTCTTTCACTTCCATATTGTTCTAATGGTACAATTGTAAATTGTGCCGTAGATAAAAATGTAAAAAAACTAAAAAGCACTATTAATTTTGTTTTTATCATTCTAGAGGTTTTTTAGGATAAAATGATTTTTATGTGTTTACATCCAAATATACAAAAAAACTGCCCCGAAAGGCAGTTATGGATTATTGTTTGATAAAAGTGTACCATCCTTCTGAAATAGTTGGAGGAATAGAAAAAATCGTTTTGTTTACAGCATTCCCTAAATAAGATATATATATTTTAATTGCTTCTTGATTATTTAGAGTTGTCTTTTTTAATATACACGTTCCGACATAATTACTAACAACATCTGTAAAACCCCCCATTATTCTATATTCGCCAGGCATACAATCTAAACATTTTTTCCAATAATTTGGGTCTGAAATTATAAAGTTACATGATATATTATGATGGAATTGATTTTCTAATTCAATATTTACATCATCCAATTTGTTGATTAAAATTTGGTTGTTTAATGCATAATAGTACTCCCCAACTAAAAGGTCTTGGTAGCAATTGTCAGAATATTTATTTTCAGATTTTATAAATTTTATTTTAAACACTATGCCGTTTTGTGAATAAATCCAATCACCCACGAAAGGGTCTAAAATACCATCAACATCTTCCCAATATATATTGGGTGAATCAATTAAATTATCACCATAATTTTGTAATGGTAATACTTGACTGTAACTACTTACAAAAATCAGTAGAAAAATGATATTTATTTTTTTCATAATTTATCTAATTACAAGGGTTAATAGTACTAACTTGAGAATTTGAACTTGTTGAATTTACATTCAACTTTGACCACCGAGTTCTATCATCACTTAATTTGTATAATGACAAACCCGAATTATAAAAATATTGTAAAAAAGCTCTTTGATAATTTGAATTTTTGAATTTTTGTTGAATTTTCCAATTCATCCGTTTTAACTTTTCTGAGAAATCAGGATCATTTTCATTTCCAACAAATTGATTTAGATGGCTTTTCAATTTTACAATATCATCAACTTTAAGCAAATATATTCTAGGAGGAGAGACAGGTGAGATTCCCGGGCAAACTATTGAAAGAAAAACATCCGGTTTATTACCTTCTAAAGCTCCTTCATACAATTGAATTAATGCATATACATCTGCCCATGAAAACATAGGAACTGTCCCTTCAGGATGTGTATGAATATTACCTATAAAATATTCTCCATAAGAAATGTCTGTATTATCAGATGCTCGGGGTTGACTTGCTATTGAAGGAGGATATTGATTTGATACAGGATATCTTTTAAAGTTTTTACCATTTTCTAATTCACTCGTTAAAAAATTGCTTAAATAATCAATTGCAGTTTTTAAATTAACTTTATTAATATCCAATAAATCCTTTAATTTTTTACATCTTTCATCTTGACTATCATTATCATCCATTATCCCAATTGCTCCAAAAGAACAACAATCGTTTTCATTGTAAGTTTCGGTTTGGTTGTTACCGTCTTTTGATGTTTTAGTTCCTTT
>Ga0208085_1000150_pt1 | contig 26501 bp, 16 predicted proteins | sample LakMenEpi21Jun10_FD_150721 | JGI IMG/M metagenome (GOLD analysis project Ga0208085, IMG submission 150721) | Freshwater microbial communities from Lake Mendota, WI - 21JUN2010 deep hole epilimnion (SPAdes) | ecosystem: Environmental > Aquatic > Freshwater > Lentic | place: Lake Mendota, Madison...
CGTCGCGCCGAGCCATTGGGGACAATGGCTCTACACTCGAAGACGCAGTGTAGATCGATTGTCCCCAATCGATCCTCTTGAGGCGCAAGCCGAGAGGTTTGCCGCCAGCAGAAAACAGCCGAAAAACCAAAGACACCGACGCTATGCGTCGCGCCGAGCCATTGGGGACAATGGCTCTACACTAGGAACAACATCCTCGACGAAAGCAACCGACTACTGCCCCTTGGACAACTCATCGATCCGGTCCTGCGATTGCTTGGCCAACTCGTGATCGCTATGGTTGCTGAGCAAAAACTCATAGAACTTCTTGGCAGCATCGATCGCCTTTCGTCGCCGCTCACCCGTCAAATCCCCAATCAAAACCTCCGAGCAGCGGCCCGCTTCATAAGCGCTCCTGGCCTGCCAATTCTTGATCTCCTCTGGAGCTTGCGTCCCCCCGAATCCATACATGACCTTCTGGAATACCTGCACCGCCTTGGCGTAGTCCTGCTGTGCAAACCACAACTCTCCCTCCATGAACCTCGCACGAGCCCCAAGCTCGTTTCGCTGCTCCTCGGCGATCGCCTCAAAAAGCTTCAAAGCCTCTTCGTTCCTCTTCAAATTTTGCAACGCGACGGCTTGTTCGTACCTCGCGATCGGCAGGAGATTTGAATCCGGTACCACCGTGGCCATCTTGGTGACCCAAGCCTCGACGTCGGCCCACTTTTTCAACTCGCTTGCCGTTTGGGCCCCATGCAAATAAATCAACGATTGAACTTGTTCCTGTATCCCCACGCGATCCTGTGCGCTCTCGAGCGCTTTGCGCGCCGAATCGTAATGGATCATCGCCGATGCATACTGCTGAAGCTTGTAAGCGCACTCGGCAATCATCAGTCTAGCATCGAGCGATAACTCCCCTTTGGGAAACTCGGCCAACTGCTTGCTAAATCGCTTCGCCGATTCCTCATACTGCTTCTGTTGGTACAACGACAAACCGATTTTGTAGAGGGATTTCTCCTGCAATTCTTTGCTCGAAGACTTGCTCGCTGCAACCGTGTAAGCCTTGACCGCCGTTTCGAAACTCGCGTTATCAAAGTCGGCTTGACCAACGTGAAAATAGGATTCAGCGGCCACTGGACTCTCAGGATACTTCTCGGCAACGGCGCGGAATGAACGGTTGGCTTGCTCGAGTTGCCCAAGCTCTTTCTGTGCCCAAGCCCTCTCGAAGAGAACACGGTCCATCAACGCGTAAGTGGGAAATTCTTGTTCGATCCGATCGAAAATCGCCACGGCACGTTCGAATTGAGAACCCGAAACCAAACCGACTCCGAGCTCGTATAGAGCCTTGACCATCGCCCCCTTGGTCGGATTCTGTTCGATCAGTTTGGTTAAGGCTCCGATCGAGTCCTCAAGCTTTCCGGTTTGCCGCAAGCAGATCGCATTGGCCACGATCGCCTCTTGTGCCAACCCAGGGTTCTTCGTCGAATCGATCACTTGCAGGACCAACTCCTGGGCCTGGGCATATTGATTCTGCTGAATCAACAAATAAGCAGTGTCAAATTTGGCGAAATCTCGCAAGCTCGTATCGGTGTTCTGAACGATGACTCGCTGGTACCAATCGATCGATTCCTGTGTTTTACCCGCCTGGGCCGAAAGCTGTCCGAGCCGAAACTCAGCCTGGGTTTTGAATCGAGACTTTGGAAACTCCTTGAGCAACCTCTCTAAGACCTCCTTGGCCTTGACCTTGTCCTGCTTGGCCTCATGAGCCTGAGCCAAGACCAGTAAAACCTCGTCGGCTTGGCCCCAGGTCGAACTCAGTTTCAACGATTGATCCAACGCGGCGATCGACTCGTCGGGTTTGCTGAGCTTCAGCAGACAAGCCCCTTGAAGGAATCGAGCTTCGGCCTGAACCGAAGGATCCTTGCTCTCCTTGACAATCGCGTCGATGCGCACCAGTGCTTTTTCGGGTTGCCCTGCAAGATACTGCGCTGTGATTCCACGCAATTCCCAATTCGTTCTCGAAGGATGGTCCTTGGCCGATTGCACGAGCTTTTCGAAAGCTTCAGAGGCGGCCGGGTGCTCACCGCGTTGCAACAGGGATTCGGCGCGGACATAACCGACGTCAGGAATCAATTCGCTGCCGGCAAAGCGAGTCTCGAAGGCTTCGGCCCACCGCAGGGCCTCTGGTAAATCCCCCATCTGCATCGCAGCAAAAGCCGCATTGTAGGTTGCCCGTGGAGATACCGGTTCGTCGGCATACTCGACGGCGATCTGCTCGAACAACTTCCGGGCCTCGGCCTTGCCTTCTGCGGTTGCAAAAAGCCCATCGGCCAAATCGAGTTTAAGCAAAGCCAACTGGCTCCGCGTCCCAGGAGTTAGGTCCTTGGCGGGAATCCGAGTGGCCCACTCCAAGGCTTCGCGAGCGATGGGAACGACTTGCTCTTTTTGGTTCTGAAGCACCGCGATTTGGCAGAGCCAATGGGCTGCCTCAATCGCCTTGGAATCCTTCGACGCGAGCACTTGCACAAACGCTTCCCGAGCTTGTGCGTACTTCTTGTCCCGCATCAAGGCTTGGGCCATCGAAAGCGACGCGTTTTGCGCATATTTCGAATTCGGAAACAGCGTTGCGAGCTGCTTGTAGGCCTCGGACGACTTCGCATACTGCCCAGACTTGGCTAATGCAAAGGCGTACCGCGAATAGATGTAATCGGCCAGCGGAGCCTTTTTGAAATCCGCAGTGCCGATCACCTGCTCGTACCTAGCAGCAGCTTGATCGGGCTTGTCCAACTGCAAGGCGATTTCGCCTAAACGAACATTCGCATCGCGAACCAACGGATGCTTGCTGTGGCCGGCAAGCAGCGCCTCGTAGTTCTCACTTGCAAGTTTCGGTTGCTTGAGCTCCTCATAGGAAAAGCCCAACGCAAAAAGCGCTTCGGGAACCAACGGAGATTTGGTCAGCTTCTTGTTCTGCGCCAACTGATTGTAAAATCCAACGGCCTTTTCGGTATTGCCGAGTCGCGACTCGGCTTCCCCAGCGTAAAATATCGCTCGATCCACCGATGGACTGTCAGGGTACTTTTCCAAAAAAGATGCGAATACCTTCGAGGCCTCTGCCAAGGCAGCTTTGGACTCCTTTTGTGGGTCGCTCCCCAATTGGACCAAGCACCAGCCGAGGTTGACCAAGGCCTCTTCCTGCTCCTTGAGCTCCTTGTCCTCGAGCGATTTTCGAAACGATCCAACCGCATTGGCATAATCCGGTGGCGATTGCTCCTGATAGCAAAGACCCAAGTAATAACGCGCACTGGATGCCAAGGGGTCGCCAGGAAACTCCTTGATGAGCCTTTGCCATTGCTCGAGGGCCAACGGATACGCGCCATTGTTTTGGGCGTTGGCCGCATCGGCAAACAACGCTCGGACTCGCTCTTTCCGCTTCTCCTCTTCGCTCATTTTGCGAACCGGAGCCGCGGGCTTTGGAGTCCCAGGTGCCTGAAAACCAGGCTTGCTAGGCTGCGGACTAGGCTTGCCAGGTTGCCCCGCGTTAGGGGTCTGCCGGGCGGGTGGTTGACGGTTTTGCGCGAAACCCAATTCGGCAAAATTCGATACCGATCCGAAAACGGTCAACGAGGCCAAAACTGCCACGACCATCCGACGGGCACGACGCCCGCCAGAAACTATGCTCAAAGCGTTCCTATTTGAATGATCTACCATACCCAGCATTCCCTTGTTGGTCCAAGCGTTGGTCTTCGCGCGTTTCGACTCAGGCTGCAATACCGCTGGTATCACCCCTGCATAATGTACAGAAATAATGTACCGAATCGATGGTGGTTCGAGAAACCCACTTGTTCTTCGGTAGGCTCTCGCCTGCGACCTGAATCGAATCCCCTCAGGACGCACTCCTTAACGGCACAGGCCGCAAATCCCTCACAGATTAACAGCCCAGGGCGATAAGGGGACTTTTCCCGTTGCAAACAGGGGACTGACGTTACAATAGATCAATACACCCAAGGAGCCACTTGGGCCCAATTGCCTTTTTTCATCAGGCTTCGGACTCTCTCGATGCGCATCTTAGTTACCGGCGGTGGCGGCTTCATCGGCTCGCACCTTACCGAGCATTTTCTTCAGCGAGGCGATCATGTCGTCGTGGTCGACGATTTCAGCACCGGCAACCGCCGGAACCTCGAACACCTCGAATCCAATCCCAACCTCCGCGTCATCAGCTCCGACCTTGGCAAAGCCGCCTGTGTGCAAGAAGCCTGCCACAATGTCGATGCGGTCTACCACTTGGCCGCCGCCGTTGGCGTGGCCCTGATCGCCAAGCAACCCACCCAGAGCATCCACCGCAACATCTACCCCACACAACTTCTCCTCGACGAGCTTCGCCGACATCACCTAGCAGGCAAACCCATCCCGCTGTTCCTAGCCAGCACCAGCGAAGTCTACGGAAAAAATCCCAAAGCGATTTGGAACGAATCGGACGATCTGGTCTTCGGCCCAACGACAAAACCCCGTTGGAGTTACGGAGCAAGCAAAGCCATCGACGAATTCCTATGCATGGCTTGCGTTCGAGAACACCAAATGAAAATCGTCATAGGACGCTTTTTCAACGTCGTCGGGCCTCGCCAGTCGGGTGCCTATGGCATGGTCCTGCCCCGATTCGTCGAAGCAGCCATGCAGGGCAAGCCCCTGATGGTCCATGACGACGGCCAGCAAACCCGCTGCTTTGCCCACGTCAACGATGTCGTCTATGCGGTCACCGAGCTGATGCAGCACCCCCAATGCTACGGCCAAATCTTCAATATCGGATCCGACTCTCCGGTCTCGATCCTCGATGTCGCCAAACAAGTCATCTCGATCGTGAATCCGAAAACATCCATCGAGTTCCAATCCTACACCGATGCCTACGACGAAGACTTTGAAGATATCCGACGCCGCGTGCCTGACCTTGCTCGGCTCAAAAAAGCGATCGAATACACTCCTCGCTATCTGCTAGCCGACATCATTCAAGACGTCTGGAAGTACAAACAACGCAACGCCGGATGACCATGAGCAAGTCCCCTTTGCCAACGCGCTCGATCGACTTACCAACTCTGAGCCTCCTAGTGCTTCTCCTAGCAACAGGCTGCAACCCCCCGGATGCGAATCCCCCTAAACCCACCGCGTCGAAACCCTTGCCAAGCGAACCGTTCGATGCCCGCCTGAAAAACGCGGAATCACTCCTGGGACAAAAAAAACTCGATGAAGCCTGGGCGATCTCCAAAGGTCTCCTCGTCGAGCAGCCTAAATCCGTTCCGGCTCTTTTCCTCGCCTCGCAAATCATGGCCGCCCGCAAAAACCTCCCGGGAGCCATCGAGCTGATCTCTCAAATAGATCCAAGCGATCCCCAAGCCGGTCCGGCCGCCACAGGTCAACTCTCCGAGTGGCTCGCCCAATCCGGAGATCTTCCCAGAGCCGAGGCAAAACTACGTAGTCTGCTCAAAGAATACCCCAAAGCCCTTCCAGCTCTGCGGCTCTTGGCCGATCTTCTGCACGCACAAGGCCGACGCTGGGATGCAGGAAAAGTCCTCGAGCGTATCGTTCGCCTCGGAGACTTCAAAACTCCAGATCTGATGAGCCTTGTCGACCTTCGAGACCCCAAGGATCAAGAACCCCTTCGGACGGCCTTCGAGCAGTTCGATCCCGATGACCCCATGAGCCAACTCGGGCAGGTCCGACTCCTGCTCTTTGCCGACCGCTGGAAAGACTGCATCGATCGCTTGGATCAATGGACCAAATCCCATCCGCAACTCCTCGAACCCTGGATATGGTACGGCGAATCCCTCTTGGAGACCGGGGAAATCCAATCCGTCGGCAAATGGCTGCAAAACCCACCCGAAGGGTACTCACGACATCCAGAATACTGGTACATCGCCGGCCGCTACTGGATGCTCCAAGCCCGTGCAGACACGGCCGCTCGATGCTTCAGCGAAGCGATCGCGCTGGACCGCCGGCACCTAGGCGCCATGCAGTCCCTCTCGGAATGCTTGATGGACTTGCAACGCCCCGAATTGGCTTTAGAACTCCGCGATCAATCCGGCAAACTTGTTCGCATCAAAGACCTTACCAACCAAATCCAACGTGGACTCGTCAAGGACCAAGCCTTCTTCGAGATCGCCAAACTCTACGAAGATCTCGGCGACCAGGTCTTGGCCTTCGGATGGGAAGCCATCGCGCTTGCGCAAACCAACCAACCGTTCCCAGAACGCTTGATCGCACTCCAAAAGGAACTCCAAAGTGGCAAAAGCTACGCCTCGGCGATCCTCGGGAAACTTCCACTCAACGATTGGCCTTTGCCAGAGAATCAACCAATCGCATCGACCGATGCACCCGAACCATCGAACCCTACGAATCCCGAGGCATCCCCAAGCATACGACTCGAGGATGTAGCGGTGTCCCTTGGACTCAACGCCCATTACGACAACGGCGCCAAAGGCCGGAAGCATTGGATGACCCTCGAAGGACTCGGGGGGGGAGTCTCCGCCATCGATTATGACAAGGATGGATGGCCCGATCTGTTCTATTCCCAAGCCGGCGATTCACCCTTGAGCCAACCCCCAAGGTACCTGCCGAAACAACTCTTCCGCTCGATCCAAAGCGATCGCTTCACGGCAGTCGAACAACAAGCATGCGTTGGGGATCTTGGCTACGGCCAAGGAACCGCAGTCGCAGACCTCGACCAAGACGGATTCGATGATCTGCTCGCAGCCGACATCGGTGAAATCAAGTGGTTTCGCAACCAAGGGGACGGAACCTTCCAACGCATGGACTTGCCCCAAGCGACCAGCCCAGCGATCTGGAACAGCGCCATCCAAGCCGCCGATCTCAACGGCGATTCGCTGCCCGATATTGTCCAGTGCGCCTACATCGACGGACAGGATTTCTTGACCCGATCATGCCCGACCCCTACAAGCCCCGATTCGGTATTCTGCCATCCCAAACGATTCACCCCCGGTAAGACTCGCATCCTTTGGAATCAAGCCGATGGAACCTGGAGTCTTGCTGACTCCGAACTGCTCGAGTCCCTCGTCGATGGTTATGCCCTCGGGGCTCTGATCACCAACCTCGACCAAAAAGCCGGTAACGACGTTTTCTTCGCCAACGATGTGTCTCCGAACCACCTGTTATTGAGCACCCCTCAATCCGACCAAAAGCTAGAGCTACAAGAGTGCGCGATCCGAGCGGGGGTCGCAGTCGATCTGTTCGGCCGAGCTCAAGCTTCGATGGGCATCGCCTGCGGTGACCAAAATCGGGATGGCCTACTCGATCTGATCGTCACCAATTTTCGATACGAGGTCAGCACACTTTACCGTCAGACCCAACCCGGCTTGTTCACCGATGCGACTCGAATCGCCAAGCTCGGCGAACCGACCCTCGAATGGCTCAGCTTCGGCTGCCAACTGACCGATCTGGACAACGACGGCTGGCTGGATTTCCTTGCCGTCAACGGACACATCGACTACATAGAACCCTGGCAAATGCCACCGCAAGTGCTCAAAAACACACAAGGAAAATTCCAGTGGCTACGCTCCCCGAGCCCAGGCAAGTACTTCGATGTCGACAACGTTGGCCGATCGCTAACGGCCTTGGATTTCAATCGAGACGGCCGGATCGATTTTGCCGTGACCCACCTGGACCGACCCACCGCTTTGCTCGCAAACTCGACCCAAGGCACAAACCACTTCGTGCAAATCGAACTCGTCGGTACGCGCTCCGAACGCAATGCCACCGGAGGAATCCTCCGCGCAACAAGAGGCCAGGAGCATTGGATCTGCGCATCGAGCGTCGGAGACGGCTTTTATGGAACCAACGAGCGAGTGCTCCACATCGGACTCGGCCAAGCCGATCGGCTCGATCGCCTCGAAATCACCTGGCCAAATGGTCAAACGCAAACGGTCGAAAACCTCGAAGTCGACTGCCGTTACCGATGGATCGAAGGTGCCGAGCCCCACAGAATCGAACTTGCGAAATAATCGCTCTGTAGAGCTCACAGCACCGAGGCTTGGGATCGGCAAAAGACAACTCGTGGAAAAATCTTTGAACAACTCGAAATACAAGTTCTTATGAAAACCTTACAAGACCTGCTGAGAATTGCACGGATCTGCGCCATGCTGCTGATTGCGATTGCGGCGACGCTTAGCAGGGCTCCTAGCAGGGCCGATAGCAATGCCCAAAACGCGGCAGGCCAGGGGGGCTCGCAAGGGGACTCGAAACCCAATGTCATGATTGTCCTCGTCGACGACATGGGCTTGATGGATACCTCGGTTCCGTTTTTGATCGACAAGGATGGCGCTGCGGTCGAGCATCCTTTGAATCGATGGTACCGCACCCCGAACATGGAACGATTGGCCAAACTCGGGGTTCGGCTCAGCGAGTTCTATGCGATGAGCGTCTGCTCGCCGTCGCGGATTTCTCTCATGAGCGGTCAGGACAGCGCCCGGCACCGGACCACCACATGGATCAACCCAGACTCCAACAACCGTGGACCCTCGGGCCCACCAGCCTGGAACTGGAAAGGGCTCGATGCATCGAGCGTTACCCTGGCCCGAATGATGCAACAGGCAGGCTACCGCACGATCCATGTGGGCAAAGGACACTTTGGCCCCCGCGATAGCATCGGCAGCGATCCTCGCAACCTGGGCTTTGACATCAATGTAGGTGGCTCATCGATCGGCCAACCAGGCAGTTACTACGGAACCAAGAGCTTTGGGGCCGAGGCACCCAAGCCGACCCATGCGGTACCGGGTTTGGATGCGTACCATGGCCAGGACATTTTCCTCACCGAGGCGCTCACTCGCGAAGCCAAAAAGCACGTCCAAGAGAGCGTGCGTCAGGGAAAACCCTTCTTTTTGAATTTCGCCCACTATGCCGTCCATGCTCCCTTCCAAGCCGATCCTAGATTTCCTACCGAGGATCCTGCCGGCAAGTTTTCCAAACAGGCCTTAGCGTTCGCATCGTTGGTCCAAGGCATGGACGATTCGCTCGGGAAAATGCTCGATTGCTTCGACGAGCTGGGGATTGCCGAAAACACCCTTGTATTTTTCTTAGGCGACAACGGTTCGGATGCACCGTTGGGGGAACCCCATGCGGTGGCAAGTTCTGCCCCCTTGCGAGGCAAGAAAGGATCGCACTACGAAGGGGGCATGCGGGTGCCGTTTATCGCCGCCTGGGCCAAACCGGCCAAGAATCAGTGGCAGGACCGATTGCCGACCCCGTCGGGTCAGATCCGTAAAGGTTGGGGAGCGATCTACGATCTTTTTCCAACCATCGCTGAGCTAGTCCAGCTCGAAATCCCAACCGGTCACGTTGTAGACGGAAATTCGCTAAAAGGAATTTTCGCATCGAGCGAACCTGCGTTGTTGGACCGAGAGTTTGTGATGCATTTCCCGCATGCGCCCCATCGGAGCAATTACTTTACGGTCTTTCGACAGGGGGATTGGAAACTCATCTACCACTACTTGCCCGAGCCATCCTCGCCTCGGATGCAGCTATTCGATCTGAGCAAGGATCCTTATGAGCAAACCGATTTGGCCGAGACCCGGCCCGGGGTGCGCGACAAGTTGCTAATCCAATTGCACAAAAAGCTCATCGAACAACAAGCCTTATATCCCGTGAACCAAGACGGTCAAGCGATCGAACCGACCCGTGGGATAGACTTCCAGTCTGTCCTGCCCTTTGAGTCAACTCCATAAAGCCCCATCGGTGTGACGAACCCGTAGCATGGGCCTCCGAGCCCGTGCGAGTCTAAGGTTTCAGTCGGCTTCGTAGAGCCCCATTGGTGTGACGAACCCGTAGCATGGGCCTCCGAGCCCGTGCGAGTCTAAGGTTTCAGTCGGCTTCGTAGAGCCCCACTGGTGTGACGAACCCGTAGCATGGGCCTCCGAGCCCGTGCGAGACTAAGGTTTCAGTCGGCTCCGTAGAGCCCCATTGGTGTGACTGCCAACTTGCAAATACTACGCTCTTCAAACCTCGCAATTTCTTTTTGAATAAGCACTTGCGTCGCTCTCGAACATCAAGCTGATCGATCCCACCTGCCAATCATCCCCCCAGCCTTCCGCTACCGCTAGGCAACAACCAATTTTTTCCTCACCGGGACCAACCTCTGGCCCCTGTCGCGATTTCCAGACCGAATTGTCAATGAACTCTCTTCCGCTACGCGACCACCAATGAGCCAAAAGGCTCGGGGCTGCTGTCTAGCAGATACCTAGCTATGGTAGCAAATTACCCCACGCCAGTCGCAAAATCCGATACCGTTTTGCCATTTTCCCCAGCGGAAGACCAATGCTCTCGACCTCCAAGCGAAAAACCCCGAAGGGTCAGGGCCGCTAGAAAACAGGCTGCTTGCAGATCCGCACTCGCTGTATCTTCCTACGGCTCGCTCTTGTAATACTTAGCAAATTTTATGGTAAAGCGATCTTATTCCCGCTTGCAGATTATGCCAGCAATCGAACGGGGATTTGCTAGCATTAAAACAAAGTCGGCTCTTTTGAAAAACTCACTCAATCTACTCCTACATTCGACTTGACGAAGTGCCCCGACTTGGGACAAGTTGATAGGGTGCTCAACGCACCGCACTCGCTGCGTCGAATCGGCCAAGCCACGGATTGGCTAGCCCTCGACTCGCGACTAATCCAGCAACTCCTCGAACTCGACTCGCTCAGGCACGGAGGCCTTTCCAAGTGGACTTCTCTTCCTACCCATCGATCAGCCTAAAGTCCCTTTTTCCAAACGCGAAAATCCTCGGAGCCGACGACATCCTCTGCTCGGCTTGCGATCAACATCCCGATGCAGCACTCCAAAATTGGGTCTTCGCCGCAGGCCTAAACCCATGGGCCGCTCCGGAAAAAGAAATCCTCCAAGCCCAAGCCAACGGCGCTATCGGAATCCTCACCGAACAGTACATGCCGACCTCTCTGCCTCAGTGCATCGTCCCGAACGTCCAAGACGCACTGGCTAAACTCGCCATGGAACTTGCAGGTGTCCCCTGCAAAAAAATCCTCACCATCGGCGTTGTAGGGACCCACGGAAAAACCTCCGCCTGCCTCCTGATCGCCTCGATGCTCAAAAAAATCGGCAAGTCCGTCGCCTACCACACAAGCCTCGGTGGTTCGACCGGCTTGCAAACCGGCTTGATGGCCGAAGCCTCCGCCGATGCGCTGTGCCTGACCGAATGGCTCAAACAAAGCGTCAACGAAAAAGCTCCTGCGGCTATCCTCGAAATCACCAACGAAATGCTTCAGTCCCATGCCGCTGCCGGAATCGAATTCGACGTCCTGGTCTTTACCAACCTACGCCGTACCCAACGCTGCGATGCCCTCCAAGCCCGTGGAATCGAAAACGCAATGGGCCAATTGCTCGGCCAACTTAAAGAACATGGCGTCGTGGTTTGCAACGCAGACGACGCTCGATTGAATCGATGGGCGATGCGAAGCTGCCCCGAAGCGATCCGATACGGAATCGATGCCGATGCCGATGTCCAAGGCCGTCGCTTGCAGTCCCTTGCCGGTGAACAAACCATGATCCTCTCGGCCGGAAACTCCATCGCTCCACTGACGAGCACCATCGTCGGAGACCACAACGCAAGGCACATGCTCTGCGCAATCGCCGTCGGCTATTCGCTCGGCCTAGAACTCTACGAGACCGTCTGCGGTGTCGAACGACTCCAACGCATCCCCGGACGAATGCAACGCGTCCCGGTCGAATCGGACTTGGCCGTCTACGTCGATGCTGCCGACCAACCCGATCGACTCGCAGTAGCTCTCCACTCTATCTCCAAAGACGGTACACCCGTGATCTGCGTTGCCGAAGTCCCCGACGCTGCTACCCCAGAACAACTCGCCGCCTACGGCAGAGTCCTAGAACGCTCGGCCTCGTTCGTGATCCTCACCCAAAGCCGCCGAAGTCTACGCTTCGGACAAAAAGCCATCTGGCAAGTCCTCGATGGCTGCGAACGACCAGCAGCTATCCAAATCGTCCCAAACCGTCGCGCCGCGATCGAACTTGCAATTCGATCAAGCCGTCGAGGTGATGCAGTCCTCCTAGCTGGCTGGGGTGCCGACCACTGGACCAGTCACAGCAACAAAGAAAGCCGATGCGATCTCGATGTGGCAACCGATCTGCTCCGCGAATATGTCAACGAAGAACCTAGCCACGCAATCGCAAGCTCCAACCCATCCCTCCCAACCCCTACCCTGCGCATCTACCGAGGCAAAGCAGGCTGATGCATTAGCAGCATCACAGGAGGCTAATTTAAATCGCCCAACCGCTTGCGCTGGTTGGCTCACTGTGAGCCACTGGGCGATGGCACTGTGAGCCGCTTGGCGCAAGCCGCGGGCGATAGCCATAAGCTACGCACCAATTCAATTCGGCTGCACGGCCGGAATCACCAACCTGCTCGGGCCCAGACGCAGCATCGCAGGGGGCTAATTTAAATCGCCCAACCGCTTGCGCTGGTTGGCTCACTGTGAGCCACTGGGCGATGGCACTGTGAGCCGCTGGGCGCCAACCGCGGGCGATAGCCATAAGCTACGCACCAATTCAATTCGGCTGCACGGCCGGAATCACCAAACCTGCCCGGGCCCAAACGCAGCATCGCAGGGGGCTTATTCAAATCGCCCAACCGCTTGCGCTGGTTGGCTCACGGCTTTCGAAGAACCAGCCCCTTGGCCCCTAAAGCATCTTCTCGATCAGCTTGGCGATCGACTCCGCATTCCGCTCCTTGCGCAAATGCTCCAACTGATCCGCAGGTACCCCCATGCGCTCAAGATTCGTAAACATCGAATCCCAGGCCTTCTCAAGCTTTTTGCCTTCGGCCAAATACAACTCGGTGAGCAACTCTTGGGCTCGTTGCAAGGAGACCGCGTCGCGGTTCTTGTAGAAGTTCTTGATCACCGATTGCTGATAACGGGAGAAATTTTCCATGGGCATATGTCGTGTCTCCTCCGAATGAGTTAAAACGGTCGGGTTTGCTCGTTTGGTCTTGATCGATTTGTTTTTGCTCGAATGGCCTCAGGCACCGAATGACCTAGGGCGGTTAAATGCAGTCGGGCTCGAACGAGCCCTATTTGGCGATCTCCTCGATGATCTTCTCCAAACCTGGAAGTTCGACCCCATGGGTCGCCTCCTTGATCGCCTCGACATGCAGTGCCTTGGCCTGCACGACCGCGTGATTGATCGCTTCAAGCGTCAGCCTCTGCACAAGCGACTTGTGCTCAGGGGCCAAAAGCGTACTGGAAATGTCGACCTCATGGACCAACCCCAGACCGCTGACCTCGACTCGGACTTGATGATCTCCCTCACAGGCCCGACCGCAAATCCGCTTCGATTCCATCTGCTGCTTGAGCCTGGACATCCGATCGGGCAATTGACCGATCGATTTGACCAGGTTGGCGATGTTGCCTAAGTTCTTAAACATACGGCGATGTGCCCCTTATCGGATTTGCAATTGCAACCAACCATCGTCGATCCCAACGGCACACAACTGCAAGTCTTTGAACTGCTCTGGAAGCCGATCGGACCATCGAACCGGCGTATCGAACAACTCTTGACGAAACAATTGCTCAAATTTGCTTTTGAGGAATGTCCGGAGTACGACGCCTCGGGCCCCCTGTTGCACTTTACCGGTAAATTCGACATTAAGCTCACCCTCTCGCACCAACTGAACCGTCCCGTCGGACTGGACGAGCCTGTAAGCCGCCTCGACCGTTGCGGTATTGGGCAAGGCCTGGTCCTCGCGTTCGAGTCTCGATGTGCTCACTCGAAACTTGATCAAGTTGTCATCGAAGACCGTCTCGACTGGCCGGAAACTATTGAGCGTAATGGCCCATGGTCCATCTTCCTCCTTGCGAGGAATTCCCTTGGCCATCTCGCCGAACTGCGCCACATAGCCGTCGATCTCCTCGCTTCGGAGTATTCGTCCGGCCAAGACCGGATCGAGCAAATTGCCAACCACCGTCTCGTGGATCTGTAGGGTCAAACCGCATTCGTCGGCAGGGAAAGGGCAGGGGGCATCGGAGGCCAACTGGGTCCCAGACTGGACTTTCCAGTGCAACCCAAGCTGGTCTGGATGGCTCCAGGACCCCCGCTGCGGCTTGGGAACCCCAAGTCTCCCTAAAAGGGGCGATTCCATGGCTTGACGAAGCTTGCTGTTGGCTTCCGCAAGCTGTTCGGTAAGCTGCTGGTGAAACTCTGTGCGAATTCGATGCTCCATGCGAGCCTCTCCGATCGCATCGGCCTGTGGCTTTTTCTTCGAAGCCTGTTTGGCCGCGATTTTCCTGACAATCTTTAACTTGTGCTCGATGCTCTGGATCGAGGTGGACAATTGAGCATCCACGCCGGTGTCCCCCAGGGACATCAAACCCGCTTCTCCGAGCATCAACGTTTCGCAAGCCTCCACGTCGGCCCTACCGGTCGTATTGAGAACGACTCCCCGATTGTAGCCCTTGTTCTGACTGGCAAAGTCCGCATTCATAAGCAACTTGATCGTCGCTTGGTTCGGATTCTCAAGCAAGACCGGGGATACCCGACCGCACAGCACACTCTGTCCTAGAATCGTCGTGCCTAAAATCAGCTCATTGACCGGGTTGGATTGATCGACAGGCCTGGAAAAGGACTTGCGCATGAAATCGTCCGATACGATCGCGCGAATATTCGGCTGTGAGAACTTGCTCAAAACACTCGATACAAGCGCCGGGGATTGGTTGGCTTGCTTCATGTAAGTGACAACCTGCCCAAGATCATGCATCGCCTTGGGATCGCGCCGCATATCGGGCAACTGCATGCGCTCGGAAAGCTTGCCCAAGCGGTTCTTGAGAATCTGCATTGTCGTGTTCGGATCACGCGAAACCCGCGACTGCTGGACATACTGCGAGAGGGCGTCCCTAACACCCACGAACGGGGAGTACTCCAACCCGGAGTAATTCTGCCGAAAACGCTTCTCCAAATCGTTCAGTGTCTCTGGATTCGGCTCGGCTTGTGCCAACTCCTTGCGAAGCGTGTCCCAACGCAAAAAGCTCTTCCACGCAGGACCTTGCGTCGGCGATGAATCCAAATAACGCTCAAAACGCTCGACCTGAGCCTCAAGATTCGATCGGCTGGGCGCAAGATCCGGTAGCTTGGCTGGATCCAATTCGCCATAAGATTGATTCACCAGGTTCCAAAGCGCAGGATCCTCAGGAACGGCAAGGATCGGTGCGGATGGCTGGGTCTGTGCGGCTGGCGATGCGCTAGACTCCTGGCCGAGTGCCACATCGGTTGGACCCAGGACGGCTTGGGTCACCAAGGCCATCGCGGTGAGCTTACCCCATCCCCTGAAACTCAGCCCACCGAAGCACTGGCCCCTTGAACCCAACCCCCAGAATCTTTGACCCATTGTGTTCTCCATTCCGCATCCATCCGAGTATTTTCCTGTTTGCTGTCGCTCGAGCGACAGCGGCCCTGCCGTCGGCCCGAGTATCGGCTCTCAGTGTAGTGGATCGCAAAAATCGCTCATAGCACCCAAGACACCCAGGCCCCCTAAGTTGCCTGGAAAACCTCCCCATTTCAACACAACTCGGGACAACTTGAGCAACTTTCCTCAGTGCTCGTAACGATCCGACTTGCAGTAGCCCCGCGAAAAATGCTATTTCCCCACCCTATCCATCGTTTCGAAATCGGCTCGATACCGACTTGTTTTTCATTTCCAGGGACATCGTCATTCCATGGTCGCTCGATTTTCAACCTGCGCCTTGGCTTATTTTTTCGTCGCAACTTCCATGCTGGCGATCAGACCTCAGGCTAGCTTGGCCCAGCCGAATCCAACCGCGACCAACTCCGCCCTGAATTTCTATGGCGATGGATTCGTGCTGCTTCAACACGGAGCGGTTTTGCAAGGGTTCGTCAAACCCCAAGCCGACTCCGTCACAGTCGTCATGGACAAAGGCAAACAAGTCACCCTAGCCAAAAAACAGATCCTGATCATCGGGCCTTCAATGGACTCGCTCTACAAATACCAAACCCGAGCGATTCGCAAATGGGGAACCGGTGAACATTGGCACCTTGCCCAATGGTGCATCCAAAACGGAATGCTCGATCAAGCCATCGAGCATTACCTCGAACTCGAGAAACAAGCAGCCGACAATCCCAAATTCAAACAACTCGACCTGCAACTCAAGCAAGCCCTGATGGCCGACGAGAACGTCCGCCAAGCGATGGCGATCCAAGGGATCCAACCGCCAGAACCGGTTGTGCAAGCCAGTGCGGTCCTCCCGCGAGCCCCCGCATCGAGCGAACCATCGTTTCCCGTTCATACCGTCCCAGGATATCTCCGAAGAAACTTCCAAACCGAGATCACACCGATTGTAGTCTCAAGGTGTGGGCAAAGCGGTTGCCATGGGATCCTCTCAAAAAACAACTTCCAAATTTTCCAACCCGTCGGCGAACAGGCCGCTTCGATCAACGAACGAAACCTCGAGAAATTCCTTCGGTTCGTCGATGCCTCGCAGCCCGACCAATCCGACCTGCTGAACTACGCCGCTCGCCCCCACGGGGCCCAGCGCAACGCGAGCTTCAACCTCCAACGCGAAGAAGACCGACACCACCTCGAAAAACTCGCCAAGTGGATCCGTTCGCTCGAAGGTATCACGCACCAGGGCCCAAGCCCGTCGAACCCCAACCCTGTCGTGCAGGCTGCCTCGTACGCAAAACCCGAATCCACCTCGGAAGTCCAACAAGCCGTCGCGCCGAGCCCGAAATTGTCCAAGCCTCCCAAGAGCGGATCGGGCTCCGTCGCAATCGATGCGGGCGAACTGATGGAGATCCAAGAAGAAATCCGCAAACTCGAAAAGACGGCTAGCAAACAAACCAAAGCCACCGACCCGTTCGATGCAAAAATCTTCAACTCGAAGTATCGCAACGAGGATCCGGCAAACGCACAAAAGCCAAATTCGCTACCAGCATCATCAGGCCAAAAGTAATCATGCCCATGAACAGCGCGATCCCGGCATGGACAAAAAATGCGATCGCCAAAATCCACGGACGCGTCAGCCGGGGCCAGACCAAGGCCGCATAGGCGATCTCCCAAAACAACGTTCCGTGCGTCAATATCGAGCCCAAGGTCGCATAGCGACCGATCCAAGTCCAATCGAGCGACTGGTACTCATAGGATGCCGCAGCGTACCACATCGCCGTTCCGTCCCACCACATCCAGCCCCGAGCTTTTCCTAGCCCTCCAAAAAAATAAATCACGCACAGATGCAACTGGATCAGACGCGTAGCAAACGTGTTTTGCCAATGCAGGACCGGCCCCTGGACGATCCCAAATCGCTGATCCAGACTCCAAGCATCCCCGCAGCGCGACACCGATAAATACATCGCCAACATCAAAACGATCTGGTCGAGTCCAAAAAGAAAAGGGGCCAGTCGATGGGCGGTCATCAAGGTCAAAAACCAAGCCGCAGGGACCGTCCATCGGGTCCAAAACCCAAGCGCCATGGCCAGCCCGGCTCCGAGGGCGAGAACTTCATGCACACACGCCAGCCAGAGCGACTCGCGTCCGTCTAAGTAAGTCCACTTCCACACGTTGCGATGCAGCATCGAAAGCGACTCGTAATCCAAAAGCGCCCGAGGGCCAAAAAAACTCTCGAGCCTTAGCAACCACACCAGATGAATGTAAGCGATCATCGCACCGGTCGCGATTCGGATCCAAGCCAACACATCGGCTCCCGAGGGGCGAAAGAAAAACGTATCAAGCGCCCCCCAAAACTCCTTGATCGAATCGACAAAAAAACGGCCGATCCCAAACCCTCTCATGGCAAAGGGACTCCCTGAATAGGGCCAGCCGGGATAGGGCCAGCCGGGGTCCGGCCTGGCTGGGTCGACGGCGACTCGGGACCCTCGGGCAAGACGATCAAGTCGCGAGAATCCCCCAAACGCTTGGCCCCTGAGAGAACCTCCAGCGGACCGGGCAAGGGACGTTCCAGACGCACAAGCTCAGGCAACGACTCGATTCGATCATCGCCGCGAGTATTCCATTGCGATTGAATCGACTTGGAAATCGATCGCTGCAGCGTTTGATAAAAACGCCGATCCTCCTCCCACCGCGCGACGAACAACTTGTCGGTCATGTCCTGCGGTTCCAATGCCGTCGGGGCAAAGGAGTTGTTGTAAAACTCCGAAAGCATGAAATATCGATGGTACAAAAGCCTCGGCCATTGCTCCTTGCGATCGGGAAACACCACCGATTGGTCACGAATACCCACCAAGTGGCTCGGACCTGGGTTCGGGGCAAAGAAAAAGTATCCGTGGTCCAAGTACATCCAATCGACGTAAGGACCTAAACCTCGGCGCAAGGCCAGAAATTCCGGGCCCGCTTGAACGTCGCTGCGGGAATAGAAAAACAAAGGCTCAGCCACAACGGCCAAAAGATGGAAAATCGCAAAACCCAGGAGCCATTTGCGGTAGGCCGCTTTGCACTGACCTCGGGATTCATGCTCCACTCGAGCCGCCGGTTCGGACTTTTCGATTCGTGGCGGCATCACGCACTCGGGCCGGTGCGGCCATTGCTGCCAGTACGGCCTTTGGACTGCCCAAACGTCAAAACCAAAAACGTTCCCAAACTCAATGCACCCAGGATCGAAGAGCCGATAAGCCATGGCTTACGCCTCTCGAAATACTCATTGATCACAAAATAGTCTGGGGGTTGATGGACCGGCAATCCCGATTCGACCAAGTACTTCCAGTGATCCCAGACCCGCGCCGGCGGATCCCGCAGCGCATCCTCTCGAAACGCAGCGAAAAACTCTTCCTCGGTATGCCCAAACTCGATCGGCGAAAACCATCGCTCCTTGGCCAATACCCCCGCAGTCGTCAACGACAATGCAGCGATCGCCAAAAGCAACGCCGGCAAAAAACGCTGGGCAAAGCCCACCTTGGGGACCGCCCCTGCGACCACATCCTCCAAGACTGGCAAGGTCCGCAGGACCTTGGTCCCAGGGACCTCCATCAACTTGGAACATTGCTCGCATCGGACCGAACTTCCCGCCTGGGCTATCCCAACGGGAATCGTGGCTGTGCAGTCGCATCGAAAAGCGTATTGAGGCATCGCAGTGAAAAGCCCTGAAAAGCTTGGCTGAGGTTGGAGATAAAGCACGCAGGGATCAGGCTCGAAATTCTCCGAGAACCAATCCCTCAAGAGGCATTCGCTGAAACATAACCGATAACTAGGTATCCGGGAAAGAACCTAAGGGCATGCTACGACGACTAGCCCCCAAAAGGTTCAGCGAGCCGCTGGCAAAGACCTTAGGAGACCTTGGGACCCAAGCTGTCCAAAGGTCTGTGTCAAAAGGCCCAGATCCCGTCGAATCGCCAATTGGACTTCCCAAACTTCTTGAGCCTATCCGGAAAAGTCTCACAAAAAACTCCTCGACTATTCCGAAGATGCTGCGCTTAGGGGTCCTGCCAAGCCGTTTGGGCAAGAATGTTCTTAGAGTCTACTAGACCGAGCCTCTCGGGTGGTTAAAATTATGGTGCCAAAGTCAACCCCTCCCAGGGAATGCCCCCTTGGTTTTCAGCTCGCTGAATCCTAAGAGCTTCCTAGGGGAACCGTGTTGACCGGATACTCCGAGGTTATTTGTCGCTTGACCCCATTTAAGCTCCCAGATTTTGCTAAGTCGTTCGAGTCGATCAGAGTTCCAGCCGATATCCATATCCCCAGGCTGACTTCCAACTTCAGAACACGACCATGGAATGACGAAGCACAACCGGGTAAGGGGTGTTTGTACTAGGTGCCAAGCACCGCATCGTTCGATGCGAGTTTTGCACTTGAGGTACAGGCCAAGCAGCAATACGAACCATCGCGGAGATTCCGGGCGTCAAGGAAGGTTTTTCTAAGGTCGTGTTCCGAACCGTTGAGATTCCTGCGGAAATTTTCGGTAGTTGAGAAAACTCGAACTACTATGAGCGTTTTCGCGGAAATCGTTTTCAGCGTATCGGATCATCCTCAGCAAGAGGGCCAAGGCTGGCTCGATCCACTCTCTCCATTCGTAAAAATTTACCAATTCATTCGGGAGTCCAGTTCGTTCGATCTTCGGTGCTACACTTGCCTTGCCTTGTCCAGACCGATCGGTTCCTCCGAGAACCAGTCCGGTCGATCATCGCTCGGTAGTCTGTGGCTCGTCGCTGACACGAACCACTCTCTAACCCTGCATTCATTTTGTGGTTTGAGGAATTATGACCTTGTTCGACGGCCTGTTGGATTTCGATGATGATCTGCCTCGCAGCGCTGATGACTTGGACGGATTGCACAAACTATCGCTTGAAGAAGAAGGCGATGATTTGACCGATGCGGTGGTCGATGTTGTGGTCCCCGAGGACCAAGTCCAACTCGAGAGCGAAGACGATTTGCTCTCGGGCATGGACGATGTCGAGACCTGGTCGGATGATCCTGTCAGGATGTATTTGACTCAGATGGGCGAAATCCCATTGCTCACTCGCCAAGAGGAGATCCGTTTGGCCAAGAAAATCGAAGTCACCCGACGACGATTTCGCACCAAACTCCTCGAATGCGATTACGTCATCCAATACGCCTACAAGATCCTACGCCGAGTCCATACCGGGGAACTACCCTTCGATCGCACGGTCCAAGTCTCTGTGACCGATCGGCTCGAAAAGGAACAGATTCTAGGTCGACTACCTAGCAATCTGAAAACACTGGACGTTCTGCTCAAACGCAACCGCCGAGACTACCGAGACGCCCTGAGCCGCTCCTTGCCAACCAAGAAGCGGACCGAAGCTTGGGTCCACCTTGGCCGACGACGACGAAAAGCCGTAAGGCTCATCGAAGAACTCGGCCTGCGGACCCAACGCATCGAAGCGATGATCGGTGTGCTCGAACGATTGTCGGCTCGCGTCGACGAAATCCGACACGACTTGGCGACCCTCAAGTCCCACCAAGTCGCACCGTCGCAAATCGCACAACTCCGCCGAGAATACCGCCAAATTCTTGTTGCTACCCAAGAAACCCCCTCCTCATTGCGCAACCGCGTCATGATGGTCAAAAAGGTTTTCACCGAGTACCAACACGCAAAGAAGCAACTCAGCGAAGGAAACCTGCGATTGGTCGTCTCGATCGCCAAAAAGTATCGCAACCGCGGCCTGAGCTTCCTGGACCTGATCCAAGAAGGAAACGCGGGTCTGATGCGGGCGGTCGATAAATTCGAATACCGTCGCGGCTTCAAGTTCTGTACCTACGCAACCTGGTGGATCCGCCAAGCCATCACAAGGGCTGTCGCGGACCAAAGCCGGACAATTCGGATCCCTGTCCACATGGTCGAAACCATGTCCAGAGTCCGAAACGTCTCCCGCCAGTTGCTCCAAGAACTCGGCCGCGAACCGACCCTCGAAGAAACCGCACGCAGAGCCGAAACGACCGTCGAGGAAGCTCGACGCGTCCTGGCCATGAGCCGATACCCCATTTCGCTCGACCGTCCAGTCGGTAACAGCGAAGACAGCCAGTTCGGAGATCTTCTACCCGACGGCGCGGCCGAAAGCCCCGCCATCGGTGCTGCCCAAGAAATGCTCAGAAATCGCATCAACTCGGTGCTCAAAACGCTCAGCTACCGAGAACGCGAAATCATCAAACTCCGCTACGGACTCGGTGATGGATACAGCTACACCCTCGAAGAAGTCGGACACATCTTCAAAGTGACTCGCGAACGTATCCGTCAAATCGAAGCCAAAGCAGTTCGAAAGCTTCAACAGCCAAGCCGATCCCAAGAACTCGTTGGATTCCTCGATTAGCAATCAATAGTCACACTCACGACGTACAGCATGATCCGCAAAACCCTGCCCAGGACCCCTTCTGGGCAGGGTTTTCTTTTTGGATCAACCTTTTGCTAGCACAAAGGCAATCCGGAATTTCTTCCGTAATCGTCAAAGTTTACCAAGCCCACCGCCGATATCCTTGGTAAGCAAGTTCAACACCTGCTTGTTAGGGGGGCCTAACACCAAAGGATCAACTCGTCGAATTCTCGGCGCTCGATCGCCGTACCTCGGCAAATCGTCGACACACGTTGGATGGGAACCCCCGGCTTATGAAACGAACCTTTCACAAGTGGTTTATCGGAATGCAAATCGGTAGCGTTATGCTCGCCGGTTGCCATCCGACCCAGCCTCACTATCTGCGTGATCGCGCTCACTTTGCCGAGTATCTCCAGCACGCTCAGCAAATCGAAATTCCTGACCTGGAAATCGACCCGGCTCCCGAAGCAACCGACGCCCTCGAACCGCTGACGCTCGATAACCAAAAATACGAATTCCTAGACCTGACCCTCGAAGAATGCGTCTCCTACGCTCTGGTCAACAGCAAACTCATTCGCACCATCCCTGGCACCCAACGCCAAAACGTCGACATCGCCGCGAATATCCTTTCGACTCCGAGCCAACAGCAAAGCTCGGTCTACGATCCTGCCATCGCCGCGACGACCACAAGCCCTCAGCAGATCGCCGTCGACCAAAATGGAAACCGCGTCCTGCCGCGAGGTGCGGCTCGCGCCAACCAAACCGGTGGGGTCGAAGACGCACTGAGCGAATTCGACGCGCAATTCTCCGCGTTCTTCTCCTACAACAACACCGACCGCGCACGCAATGTCGGTGAGAACAACCCCTTCAACCCCACTCCCTTCCGAGGCCGTGATAGCACCGGACAAATGGCGCTATCAAAACGCATGGCCACCGGTGGGGTCGTCTCCGCACGCTCGCAATCGATCTATAGCTACAACAACATCGAAACCTCCGGACCTGGTCGCGCCGTGCCGAGCGACTATACGCAAATTCTCGAATTCCAAGTCCAGCATCCGCTCCTTCGCGGTCGCGGGACCTCGGTCAATCGAATCCCCGTTGTACTGGCTCGCATCAACGAGGACCTATCCCTCGTCGACTTCGAAGAACGCGTTCGAAATCTCGTGCGAGATGTCGAATTCGCCTACTGGGACCTCTACCAGTCCTATTGGAACGTCGAGAACGCTCGGATCGCTCGTGACAGCGCCGCCAAAGCCTACCACATCGCTTACGAGAAACTCCAAAAGGGAGCCGCCGGGACGACCGAAGCCCAAGCCAAGTACACCTACCACGACTTCCAAGCCCAACTCGATGCAGCCCTGGCCGGCGGTGCTGCACTCGGGGGTGACCCAGGCCTCTTCGGTCGCGAACAAACCCTCCGAATCCTCATGGGATGGGCCAGCTCCGATGGGCGACTCGTGCGACCCTCGGATAAGCCTGCCATCGGCATGGCCCAGTTCGATTTCGACGGTTCGATCAACGAGATGCTCAGCCGAAGCGTCGATCTGCGTCGCCAACGTTGGATCATCAAGCAACGGGAACTCGAACTCCTCTCGGCCAAAAATCAAATGCTCGCCAACGTCGACCTGTCCTTCATCTACCGATACGTAGGCGTAGGATCCTCTCTGCTCGATCAAGGTGGCAATGGGCCGTTCCCACCCGAACCCCGCACCACGCCCTCCCCGAGTGCTTGGGAAGAACTCCTCGGTGGTGACTTCCAAGAAGCCGCTGTCCGATTGGACTTCCTACCGAATCCCATCGGTGCCCGACGAGCCAGCAACGACGTGCGAAACAAACAGTTGACACTCGCTCGTGACCACGCTCTGCTCGAAGAAAAAGAAATCGCCGCGACGCACCGCATCAGCCAAGTCCTCCGCGAACTCAACAGCAACTACATCCAGATGACCGAACAGCTCGCAGCCCTCTCGGCAGCCGACCGCTGGGTCAAACTCTACCAAGAAAAATTCAACGCTGGAGAATCCGGTTCCGAGCAAATCATGGACTTGCTCCTGAGAGCTCAACAAAGCCGAGCCAACGCAGGTCGAAACTACGCTCGTGCTCTGGCCGAATACAACAAGTCCATCGTCGAAGTCCACATGCTCAAAGGCTCGCTGCTCGAATACAACAACATCAGCCTCGAAGAAGGTCTCTGGCCCGAGAAAGCCTACTGGGACTCCTCCGAACGGACCCGCGAACGCTCTGCGGCTCGCACACTGGCAACGGGTGCAAGCCGCCCGAGTCTCTCGAGTCGCGGTGAACTCCCGCAAAACCTAGGCACAGCCAACCAAGCCGCCACGGCTGGCTCCACAACAACCACCACCAAGGCTCCCTCCGAGGTCAACCCGACCAAAGAGCCAGCCAACCGAGCACCTCTCGAACCCAGCGAAGCGATCCCGCTGAAAAAAGCCAGCGGCAGAAAGCTGCAAGCCCCCCCCGCCCCTAAATTCGACTGGGGAGCCTGATCCAAACACCGATTCATGAAGCGTACAGCGAAGGCTGTGAACGAGAGGCAGGGGGAGTACTCGGGGGATGAGCGGTTCTTAGGAACCGCCCATCCCTTGAGTCGTTTCTAGCGAAGTTTTCTTCCGATCGACCACACTCTGACATCGCGGATTCCACCCCATCGACCTGCTAGCCGTCTCGGGTCCCCTGCGCTATTTTGAACCAAAAAACGAGTTTTTTGCACTCCCCCGATATAATCCGAAAATCGACGGCAACGTCTGGTTTCCAAACTCGCTCGGAAGCCTTTGCCGTCGCTATCTATTCCAGGGAGGATGTTTCGATGGATCAGGAAAATCAGGATATCACACTTGCGGTGTTGGATTCCGCAAACGCTTGGATTGCCGAATCGCTCGATGAGAACACCGTCTTGACGATCATCGCATTGATCTCAGAAGACCCGACGAACTGGCAAGAGGCCTTGAGCGTTTGGCCGCGGTACCGCTCCTCGGCCGTTTGCGAAACGACCAGCGAATTGCCCTTCGAGGAAATCGAACCCGAATCGGTCCTCGGGTCGATCCAAGCAGCAGCAGCGTGGGTCTTCATCGACTTCACTCGCAAACGGCTCTCGACCGGCGGGCAGTTCGAAGCGATCGATCGCGATGCGGAGTTTCGTCTAGAGCAAGCCGACGATAGCGATTTCACAGGCAATCTGACGATCCATCTGCCACCTTGGTGGGATTTGGTAAGCGACGCCGCGCCGGTGAGCCTGGTGGAAGCTCGTCCTAGTCCGATCGCAAGACCCATCGTCGATCGGGAGATCCTCTATGGCGATGCGTTCTTGACCTTTGTCGCCAAAAGAGCCTTAGAAGTCTTCCATAGCGACGACTGGACCCAATGCGTCGAAGGCTCCACACAGCGGGATCGCTACGCATTGACCGTCGCATCCCACAAAGACTGGCTCATGACACCTCGCGAGGATCTCGGTGGCAGAATCCCTCGGCAAATGCTCCACGGTGCGATCCAGTGGGCCAACGAGGTCACCGAAGGCCAACAGAGTCGGTACGAACACGGCGGGCCGATGATCGCCGCGCCCGACGATTGGCAAGGATACTCCAGCGCACCGATGGGCAGTCAGGAGATGTGCATTTACTTTGATTTCTGCCGAGAGATCATCGGTGCGGGTTGGGAATGGCTCGAGACCAAGCAGGGCAAGGATGCCGCAAATCGAGGCGAGTCGGCAGTGACCGACTTGGTCGCATTCCTCAGCGCGATCAAAGAAAACTGGCTCAGCAGTCCGCTCGAGGGCGGACCATCGCCAAACTTCGTGATCGAATGCGATCGCCGGAGGGTACCGATAGGAGATGGAGTTCAGATCGAGGGCATCGATGCTGTAGCGACCACCAGTCACCAAGGGGACTGCGATTGTCCGATCTGTGCCTTGATGGCAGACGGAATGTTTGGCACGAGTTTCAGCAGCATCGACGGCCATCATCTGGAGCTCGACGATGAATTCGCATTCTCGATGCACGAGTTGCAGGAGGACTGGGAGGACGAGCAAGGAAGTTACCAAGCCTACGAAGCGACCTTCAAGGCGCAGGAGAGCGATCGCAAGGAGGCGGCTCAGGATGCGGGCATCACCCCGACGTGGACCACGATCCGCGACCCGCGACCGATACCTGGCGATCCGTTAGGACACTTGAAGATGGCGTTCATGGTCGCGGAGATTGTCTCGGTCCTCCAGGACCATGGCAATCGGCAAAACGAGATCAAGGATCTCAACAAAGCGTTTGCTGTATACCGTCGGGCCAAACCGTCCGAGGCCAAGAAAGCCAAAAAGAAGTTCAAGCGGATCCTAGAGAGACTCGGCCAGAGCCACCCCGCGTTGGTTTCAAGATCGGCCGATCTACGGAGTTACCTCGACGAAGCGCACCGCCGGCCTCTTCCCCTGTAAAGCATCACGGAAGAGCATCACGGAAGAGCATCACCGTAAAGCATCACCGTAAAGCATCACCGTAAAGCATCACGGTAGAGTCTTCCAGTGTAGAGCTATTGTCCCCAATAGCTCTACACGACGCTTTAGCGGCGGCGTCTTACGGCTGTTCGGCTGTTTGCCTTACTAGCTGCGGTGGCTTCAAGCTCCGATCGATTGGGGACAATCGATCTACCAAAAAACCCAACAGTGTAGAGCCATTGTCCCCAATGGCTCTACACGACGCGCAGCGGAGGCGTCTTAC
>Ga0208085_1000153_pt1 | contig 26372 bp, 23 predicted proteins | sample LakMenEpi21Jun10_FD_150721 | JGI IMG/M metagenome (GOLD analysis project Ga0208085, IMG submission 150721) | Freshwater microbial communities from Lake Mendota, WI - 21JUN2010 deep hole epilimnion (SPAdes) | ecosystem: Environmental > Aquatic > Freshwater > Lentic | place: Lake Mendota, Madison...
TTGCTTTCTCATTAAATAAATTCTGAGCATCTTGCAAGTACATCACCGGATAATGCTCGGTTGAAGTTTCATAATCGTGCGGTAACAAAGCCCAAACTTTTCTGGTTTTATTCAACTGTGGAATCTCAAACTCTTTAGAAATTAAATGAACCTTTGGTAAAAAATTAGTTTTAAAGGGTAACCAATTTTTTCTCCATTTGGCAACATGCTCTTTTTTTAGACCCTTATGCTGTTTGCACGAACGGTTTTCGGTACGGTTTCCGTACTTATCAATTTCAACCTCACTCCAATCGCCTCGAGTAAATTTATAAAGCAATTCATCGGGATATTTAAAATCTAGTGGGAATTTATAATGATAAAGGCCTTTTATGACTTTTTCCATTAAAAAATGTTTGTCTTGCGTAATCCAATTGTTAAAATTTCCGGATATATAAACCGGCCGATCGTCATCTTCATCGGTAGTTAAAAGTAAATTGAGTTGGGGTTCAATAATTTCTTTTTCAATGTGTTGTGGTAATATATTTTCTTCTTGCTTCATGCTATTAAAAAATAGAATGTATTAATTATTAAAAAAGTAAATATATGTTTTTAGGATTGTGAATGAAAATATTTTTGGACAGAAATCTGATTTATGCAAGAATAATGACTAATCAAATAAAAAAGTAACAATTAAATAAATTTGACAGCGTATTTCACTCAAAAATTTCATTATTTTTAATAAATTTGCCCATCAAAATTACAATACAGCAACATGAAAAATACAGCTTTAACACACATTCACGAAAGTTTAGGAGCAAAAATGGTTCCGTTTGCCGGATACAATATGCCGGTACAATATGAGGGAGTTACCGCAGAACATGAAACCGTTCGCAACAGCGTGGGTGTTTTTGACGTATCGCACATGGGTGAATTTTTATTGGAAGGTCCGAATGCATTGGCTTTGATTCAAAAAGTAACTTCGAATGATGCTGCTGTTTTAACCAACGGAAGAGCTCAATATTCTTGTTTACCTAATGAAAATGGCGGAATTGTGGACGATTTGATTGTTTACAAATTCAACGATGAAAAATATTTATTGGTAGTCAATGCGTCAAATATTGATAAAGATTGGCATTGGATTTCTTCGCAAAATATAATGGGAGCTTCAATGAAAAACCTTTCGGACGATTATTCATTGTTGGCCATTCAAGGTCCAAAAGCTGAAGAAGCCATGCAATCATTAACAACTGTTGATTTAGCAGCAATAAAATACTATCATTTTGAAGTAGCTGATTTTGCAGGAATCGAGCATGTAATCATCTCCGCAACGGGTTATACAGGATCTGGCGGATTTGAAATTTATTGCAAAAATTCGGAAGTGGAACAAATTTGGAACAAAGTTTTTGAAGCCGGTGCATCTTTTGGAATCAAACCTATCGGACTAGCCGCTCGTGATACTTTGCGTTTAGAAATGGGCTTTTGCTTGTACGGAAACGATATCAATGATACTACTTCCCCATTGGAAGCAGGCTTGGGATGGATTACAAAATTTACTAAAGAATTTACTAATTCTGAAAATCTAAAAAAACAAAAAGAAGCAGGTGTGACAAAAAAATTGGTTGGTTTTGAATTAATCGAACGCGGAATTCCGCGTCACGATTACGAAATTGTGGATGCAAATGGAAACAACATCGGAATTGTAACTTCGGGAACAATGGCTCCATCTCTTGGGAAAGGAATTGGAATGGGTTATGTAAAAACTGAATTTGCCTCTGAAGGAAGTGAAATTTTTATTCAAATAAGAAATAACAAAGTAGCCGCGAAAGTAGTAAAATTACCCTTTTATAAGAAGTAATAATTTTTTGAAATAACAGTTTAAGTGTTATTTTTGCAGTCAAATTTTGAACATTGAACAACGAAAAAAGAATATTGAAATAAACAGCAATGGGAAGAGCGTTTGAATTTAGAAAAGCACGTAAAATGAAACGTTGGTCAGCAATGGCTAAAACTTTTACCAGAATAGGAAAAGACATTGTAATGGCTGTGAAAGAAGGTGGACCGAATGCGGAAACTAACTCTCGCTTGCGTGCCGTTATTCAAAATGCCAAAGCCGCCAACATGCCGAAAGACAATGTGGAACGTGCGATAAAAAAGGCATCCGACAAAGATACCGCTAACTTTAAAGAGGTTTTGTTTGAAGGCTATGCTCCACATGGAATTGCCATTTTAATTGAAACCGCAACAGACAATAATAATAGAACAGTAGCAAACATTAGAAGTTACTTCAACAAATGCAACGGAACAATGGGAACACAAGGTTCGGTTGAATTTATGTTTGATCACACCTGTAATTTTAGAATTCCTTCTGAAGGTCAAGATGTGGATGAATTAGAATTAGAAATGATTGATTTTGGCGTAGAAGAAATTTTTGCTGACGAAGATGGAATCTTAATGTATGCTCCCTTTGAAAGTTTTGGTGCTATTCAAAAAGAATTAGAAAATCGCAACATTGAAATTTTATCTTCCGGTTTTGAACGTATTCCGCAAATTACCAAAGAGCTTACACCCGAAGAAATGGCCGATGTAGAAAAATTACTGGAAAAAATTGAAGAAGACGACGATGTGATGAATGTGTATCACACCATGCAAGAATAATTGAAAGCAAAAAGCTCTATAAAACTCTCTGCAAAGGGAGTTTTTTAGTTTTTAAATGATTGGAATTTATCATTTGTTCATGCATCTAAACCCCTATTAATTCTTTACTTTACAATAAAAAAAATGGCTAGATTCAAAGAAAACGATTTGCCTAAAGCAAAAATAAACGCCTCGTCACTCAGCAAAGCATTGTTGGTTTTTAAATATGCTGATTCTCATAGATGGAAATTTTTTATTGGCTTGATATTTTTATTACTAACCGGGGGTACTGCCCTAGCCTTCCCAAAACTAATGGGAATGTTAGTTGATTGTGTCAAAGACAAAGACATAAATGCAGCTAATAATGTTGCCTTAGGCCTAATTGGTATATTATTTTTGCAGTCGTTCTTTTCGTTTTTTAGAGTATATTTATTTGTGAATTTTACTGAAAATACACTTGCAAATCTACGTTTTGCCTTATATTCAAATTTAATAAAACTCCCGATGAATTTTTTTTCTCAAAAAAGGGTTGGTGAATTAAACAGCCGAATCAGTTCGGATATAAATCAAATTCAAGATACATTAACCACCACTATAGCCGAATTTTTAAGACAGTTTATCCTGATTATTGGTGGTGTAATTTTATTAGCCAGCGAAAGCATTAAATTAACCTTAATGATGTTAGCTGTCGTCCCTTTAGTCGCTTTTGCTGCAGTTATATTCGGTCGTTTCATCCGGAAATACTCCAAGAAAGTACAAGACCAAGTGGCGGAAAGTCAAGTGATTGTTGAAGAAACCTTACAAGGTATCAGCAACGTAAAAGCTTTTGCCAACGAATGGTATGAAATAGCCCGATACAAAAGCAAAATTAAAGAAATAGTAAATATTGCTATTAAAGGAGGTCAATATCGTGGCTATTTTGCTTCGTTTATTATCTTTTGCTTGTTTGGTGCAATTGTAGCTGTTGTTTGGTTTGGAGTTATTTTAAGCATTAAAGGAGAAATGTCTGTAGGCCAATTAATTACATTTGTTTTGTATTCAACATTTGTAGGTGCTTCCTTTGGTGGAATTGCAGAATTATATGCACAAATTCAAAAGGCGGTGGGTGCTACAGAACGTGTTTTTGAATTATTGGAGGAACAACCTGAAAACATCAACGGTAACAAACCAGTTGTCACAGAGAAAATTAAAGGAAATGTTACTTTTAAAAATGTGGGATTCAGCTATCCTTCTCGGAAAGAAATTGAAGTACTTAAAGATGTTTCTTTCACGGCAAAATTTGGTCAGAAAATTGCACTCGTTGGTCCGAGTGGAGCCGGAAAATCAACTATATCAGCCCTACTCCTTCGATTTTACGATTTGAATAGCGGTGAGATTATTATCGATGATAAAAACATATACGACTACGATTTGGAGCAACTTCGCGGCAATATGAGTATTGTTCCGCAAGATGTTATTTTATTTGGCGGAAGTATTAAAGAGAATATTGCCTACGGAAAACCCGATGCTACTTTTGAAGAAATAAAAGTTGCTGCTCAACAAGCCAACGCATTAGAATTCATCAATGGGTTTCCGGAACAATTTGAGACCTTAGTTGGTGAACGTGGAATTAAATTATCCGGTGGTCAACGGCAACGCATTGCCATAGCCAGAGCATTATTGAAAAATCCGAGTATCTTAATTTTAGATGAAGCCACCTCGTCTTTAGACAGTGAAAGTGAAAAACTGGTTCAGGAAGCTCTAGAAACCTTAATGAAAGGAAGAACCAGTATTATTATTGCGCATCGATTAGCTACCATTAGAAGTGCTGACAACATCTTAGTTTTAAACAATGGAGTCATTGCTGAACAAGGCACGCATAAAGAATTGCTTGAAGTTGAAAAAGGGATTTACAAAAATCTGAGTAACCTTCAGTTTTCAGAATACTAAAAACAATAGTTTGCAATAAAAAAACTCCAAGCCTTTACACTTGGAGTTTTTCTATATTCTATTTTCTTTCTTCTACTTAATAAATTCAATCTTTTGAACCTCTTCCATATTCACACTGTCAAAAAATCCTTGTTCGTTCATCCAATCATCACTAAATACTTTACTCATGTATCGTGAACCGTGGTCAGGGAAAATAGCAATCACATTTGAATTTTCATCAAACTCACCTTCTTCGGCAAATTGACGAATAGCTTGAACTACGGCACCTGAAGTATATCCCACAAACAAGCCTTCTTTTAAAGCTATTTCACGGGTGGCATGAGCACTTTCTTCGTCAGTTACTTTCATGAATTTATCAATAATATCAAAATCTGTAGCCGAAGGAATTAAGTTTTTCCCTAAACCTTCAATGCGGTAAGGATATATTTCTTCGTTGTCAAACTCTTTAGTCTCGTGGTATTTTTTTAATACTGAGCCAAAAGCATCAACACCTAGAATTCTAATATTTGGATTTTTCTCTTTTAAAAATTTAGCTGTTCCTGATATTGTACCTCCTGTACCACTACAAGCAATTAAGTGAGTAATATTTCCGTTGCTTTGATCCCAAATCTCCGGACCGGTACTTTTGTAATGAGCATCAATATTTAATTGGTTGAAGTATTGATTGATGTAAATGGAACCTTTTGTTTCTTCATGCAAACGTTTGGCAACATTGTAATAAGAACGTTCGTCATCTGCAGAAACGTGTGCCGGACAAACATAAACTTTTGCCCCCATGCTTCGCAACATATCTATTTTATCGCGAGATGATTTTGAACTTACCGCTAAAATACAATTATATCCTTTTATAATACTTACCATGGCTAAACTAAAACCAGTGTTTCCGGAAGTAGTTTCAATAATTGTGTCGCCTGGCGTTAAAATACCTTGCCTTTCAGCTTCTTCAATAATATATAATGCAATTCTATCTTTTGTGGAATGGCCGGGGTTAAATGATTCAACCTTAGCATAAAAATTACCGTCAAGGTTTTCAGTGACTTTATTGAGTTTAATTAAGGGAGTATTACCTATTAAATCCAATACACTATTATAGGCTTTAATCTGTTGTTTCATAAAAAATATGTTAGTCAAGGCAAACTTCTATTGTTTTTGGCAACCTTAAAACTTTGCAAATGTATAAAAAAATTTTAATTACTGAGTTATTCCTTCCAAATCTAATAAAAAACTAAATTCTTTTGCAGTCTCTTTCAATGCTTCAAAACGTCCTGAAGATCCGCCATGACCTGCATCCATGTTTGTATCTAAAAATAATAAATTTCTATCCATTTTTACCGTTCTTAATTTGGCAACCCATTTTGCCGGTTCCCAATATTGCACCTGAGAATCATGCAATCCGGTGGTAACCAACATGTTTGGATAATCTTGAGATTTTACGTTATCATAAGGAGAATAGGACCTCATGTAATCATAAAATACTTTGTCATTAGGATTTCCCCATTCGTCATATTCTGAGGTTGTCAACGGAATTGTTTCATCTAACATGGTTGTCATAACATCCACAAAAGGAACCTGAGCAATTACACCATTATATAATTGTGGAGCCATGTTCACTACAACTCCCATCAACAAACCTCCGGCTGAACCGCCTTCCGCATAAAGGTGTTTGGAATTGGTATATTTTTGACTGATTAAATAGTTAGAACAATCTATATAATCTGTAAAGGTGTTTTTCTTTTTCAATAATTTTCCGTCTTCATACCATTGTCTACCCATTTCCTCCCCACCGCGGATATGTGCAATGGCATAAATGAATCCCCTATCCAATAAACTTAAAATAGAGGAATCAAATCCCGGTTCCATTGAATTACCATATGAACCATAAGCATATTGCAATAGAGGACTGTTTCCGTCTTTCTTGGTTTTTTTGTGATATACTATAGAAATTGGAATTTTAGTTCCATCCGAAGCAGTAGCCCAAACCCTTTCTTCTTTATAATTATTTTTGTCGAATTTACCTCCTAAAACAGTTTGTTCTTTCTTCACTTCTTTCGTTTTAGTTTTCATATTGAAATCAATAACCGAAAAAGGTGTCGCTAAAGATTGATAACCAAAACGTAATATTTCGGTATCAAAATCAACATTTGTTCCAACAAAAGCTGAGTACGTTTCAATTTCAAAGGGTAAATAATAATCTCCTCCTCCACTCCATGGCATAATCTTTATTTTACTCAGGCCATTGGAACGCTCTTCCACTACTAAATAATTTTTAAAAATTTCTATTCCTTCAATCAAAACATCTTGTTTGTGTTGAATCACATCGACCCAATTGTCTTTTGATGTAGCCGCTTCAGGCGTTTTCATCACTTTAAAATTTGTTGCTTTATCTTTATTGGTTACAATGTAAAAATGATTATTAAAATGTGAAATATCATACTCTAAACCTCTTGTTCTTGGTTGAAAAACTTTAAAGTTTTCCTGTGGTTTATCGGCATTTAAAATTTGATATTCGGTTGTTAAAGTACTATTACTGTTAATTACAAGGTATTTTTTTGATTTTGTTTTCAGAATAATTGTAGCGAATGTATCGTCTTTTTCATGAAAAACTAAGGTTGCTTTTTTTTCATCATCTCCTAAAACATGTTTAAATATTTTATCTGAACGCAACGTTTTTTTATCTTGTGTGGAGTAAAACAACGTTTTGTTGTCATTTGCCCAAACAGAATTTCCGGTTGTATTTTCAATTTTATCCGCTAAAATTTCACCCGTTTCCAAATTCTTTATTTGCAATGTGTAGATTCTTCTTCCCTTTTCATCCGTGGCAAAAGAGACTAATTTATTGTCTTCACTCACACTCAACCCGCTAAGTTTAAAATAAGATTTGCCTTTTGCGAATTCGTTGCAATCAAACATAATCTCTTCCTTTGCAGTAAGACTTCCTTTTTTTCGGGAATAAATGGGATATTCTTTCCCTTTTTCAAAACGGGTTATGTAATAATACCCATTATACAGGTATGGAACCGATTCATCATCTTCTTTGATTCTCGACTTCATTTCTTCAAAAAGTTCTTTTTGAAACGCTTTAGTATGAGCAGTCATTTGCTCATAATAGGCGTTTTCATCTTTTAAATATTGAATTACTTCCGGGTTTTCACGGTTGTTAAACCAATAATAAGAATCTATGCGTTTGTCTCCGTGTTTTTCAAGAACGGTATCTTTTTTTGCGGCAACAGGCGGTATACTATTTTCTAACATGTTTGTCTCTTTTTTTGCACAAGAAGTTGCAAAAATAATACAAACTAAACTCATGACTCCTTTATAATTCATAAAAAAATATTATTTCAAAACTATGCAATATACTACTTTTGTAATTCATTAACTATAAAAATTATTAACATGTTTGGAGACCTCATGGGAATGATGGGAAAACTGAAAGAAACCCAGCAAAAAATAGAAGAAACAAAAAAGCGATTAGATTCCGTTTTGATTGATGAACAAAGTAATGACGGCCTTTTGAAAGTAACCTTAACCGCTAATCGATTAATAAAATCTATCGAAGTTGCACCGGCATTATTAGACGATAAAGAGCAATTAGAAGATTATTTGGTTTTGGTTATGAACAAAGCAATAGCAAAAGCCTCCAATTTAAATGAGACCGAACTAGCTGCTGTTACCAAAGATGGCATGCCTAATATTCCGGGTATGGATTTGTTTAAATAAAGTATTAGTTTAAAAACTCATTTTTTCAAGCACTTCTAACACATACGTGTGCATCACTTCTTTATAATCTAAGTGAGTGACGATTCTTAATTTCCCTTTACCCAACAAACTAATGTGAATGTTTTTCTGTTTTAATTTTTCTATGACAACTGCATCGGAAACAAACGATTTTGGTGTAAAAACAATGATGTTTGTTTCCACCGGCTCCACTTTTTCAATCCAAGAACAACTGGCAAGTTTGCTTTCTAATTCTCTAGCTCTGCGGTGATCGTCAGCTAATTTTGCTATATTATTTTCCAAAGCATAAATTCCAGCTGCAGCTAAATAACCAGATTGACGCATGTTTCCCCCAAAAATTTTTCGAACACGTAAGGCTCTAACAATTGTTTCTTTATCTGATAACAAGACTGAACCAACAGGACAACCTAGTCCTTTTGAAAAACAAACCGAAATCGAGTCGAAAAGCTCACCGTATTGGTTTGGTGATTGATTTTTAGCAACCATAGCATTCCACAATCGTGCACCATCTAAATGATATTTTAAATTGTGTTTAACACAAACTCGCTTAATTTTATGTAATTCTTCCAGTTCATAACAAGCTCCACCGCCCTTATTGGTTGTGTTTTCAATGCAAACTAGTTTAGACAAAGGCATGTGATAAAAATTAGGATCGTTTATTCCTTCTTCTACTTGCTCGGCAGTAATAATACCTCTTTCACCATCTAAGAGATTGAAATTAACGCCGCTATTAGAAGAAGCACCTCCTGATTCATATAAGTGAATGTGGGTCCATTTATCACAAATGATTTGGTCGCCCGGATTAGTATGTAATTTTATAGCTGTTTGATTTGCCATCGTTCCTGATGGAAAAAAAAGTGCCGCTTCCATTCCAAATAAATGGGCTACTTTAGTTTCAAACTCATTGACCGTAGGGTCTTGTTTGAATACGTCGTCACCCACTTTTGCATGAAACATGGCTTGAAGCATTTCTTGATTCGGACGTGTAACGGTATCACTAACTAAATTTATTTCCATAATTTGAAAAGTATAGCTTATTTTTGCGAAAACAAAATTACATAATTTATGACAAATACCGAACAAATAAAAGGTATTGTAGAGCGTCTTGGTGCGTTAAGGAGGTATCTTTGACATCGACAAGAAATTAATTGAGATCGCTAACGAAGAAGAAAAAACCTTTGACCCTACTTTCTGGAACAATCCCAAAGAAGCAGAAATTGTTGTCCGCGACTTGCGTTCAAAGAAAAAATGGGTAGAAGATTATCAAAAAGGAACTAACCTGGCTGAAGAACTTCAAATGGTTTTTGAGTTTTATAAAGACGGTGATGCCACTGATGAGGAAGTAGATTCAATTTTTGAACAAACTAATTCCTTGCTTGAAAACCTGGAATTCAAAAACATGCTTTCCGAAGAAGGAGACAGCATGAGTGCCGTATTACAAATAACTGCCGGTGCCGGTGGTACTGAAAGTTGTGATTGGGCTTCCATATTGATGCGTATGTATTTGATGTGGGCTGAAAAGGAAGGTTATAAATTAAAAGAGTTAAACTTTCAAGAAGGTGATGTGGCTGGCATAAAAACTGTAACTCTAGAAATTGAAGGTGATTATGCCTTCGGTTATTTGAAAGGTGAAAATGGAGTGCACCGATTGGTTCGAATCTCTCCTTTTGACAGTAATGCTAAACGACATACTTCTTTTGCATCTGTTTATGTCTATCCCTTAGTAGATGACACCATTGAAATTGACATCAATCCCGCCGATTTAGAGATTATTACCTCTCGTTCCAGTGGAGCCGGTGGTCAGAATGTGAATAAAGTGGAAACGAAAGTGCAATTATTCCACAAACCGACCGGTATTCAAATTCAGTGTTCAGAAACGCGTTCGCAACAAGACAACCGTCAACGGGCGATGCAAATGTTACGTTCTCAATTATATGAAATTGAATTGAAAAAACAAATGGCTCAACGTGCCGATATTGAAGCCGGAAAAATGAAAATTGAATGGGGCTCACAAATCCGAAACTATGTCATGCAACCCTATAAATTGGTGAAAGACGTTCGTACCGGTTGTGAAACCAGCGATGTTGACGGCGTCATGAACGGCGAAATAGATGAATTTTTAAAAGCCTATTTGATGATGATGGGACAAAAAGAGGAATAGAAAGGTTCTAAGGTATTAAGGTTCTGAGGTTCTAAATTAGGTCTTTAAGTTTCTTTTACCTTCGCTCTACCTTCAATGGTCTTTTTTCTTTCCTCTTTCTTCTATTCTCTTTTTCCTTTTCTCAATCGTTTTTGTATTTTAGCAATCTGTAAAAAATTACCAAAAAACCTATGGACATCAACTTCAACAAAAACGAAGACCACAATAAACTTTTACTATCCGACTTAAGACAACGTTTTGCCCAAGTGAAACTAGGTGGTGGCGAAGAAAGAATTGCCAAGCTACATGCCGAAGGAAAAATGACAGCCCGTGAGCGGATTGATTATTTATTAGATGCGAAAGCAAAAAACATTGAAATTGGCGGTTTCGTGGGCGACGGAATGTATGCCGAACACGGCGGTTGTCCGTCCGGAGGTGTCGTTGTGAAAATAGGATACATCAAAGGAAAACAATGTATTGTGGTGGCCAATGATGCGACTGTAAAAGCCGGAGCGTGGTTTCCCATCACAGGAAAAAAGAATTTACGTGCCCAAGAAATAGCTATGGAAAACCGTTTGCCAATTATTTATTTGGTGGACAGTGCCGGTGTGTATTTACCGATGCAAGATGAGATTTTTCCTGACAAAGAGCATTTCGGACGCATCTTTAGAAATAATGCGGTGATGAGTAGCATGGGAATTACGCAAATTGCGGCTGTAATGGGCAGTTGTGTGGCCGGTGGTGCCTACTTGCCTATTATGAGTGACGAAGCGATGATTGTAGACAAAACCGGAAGCATTTTTTTAGCAGGAAGTTATTTAGTAAAAGCCGCTATTGGCGAAAATATTGACAATGAAACATTAGGCGGTGCCACAACACACTGCGAAATATCAGGTGTAACGGATTATAAAGCCAAAGATGATAAAGATGCATTAGACCGCATCAAAAGTATTGTTGGAAAAATTGGTGATTATGACAAAGCCGGTTTCAACCGTGAAAAAGCGGAAAAACCCGCATTAAAAGAAGATGATATTTTTGGTATTATTCCAAAATCAAGAGCCGATCAATACGACATGATGGAAGTGATTAAACGCTTGGTAGACAATTCGGAAATGAATTTATACAAAGATGGTTATGGACAATCCATCATCACCTGTTATGCGAGAATTGACGGTTGGGCGGTTGGAATTGTCGCCAATCAACGAACGGTTTCCAAAACAAAAAAAGGAGAGATTCAGTTTGGAGGAGTCATTTACTCCGATTCAGCAGATAAAGCGACTCGTTTTATTGCGAATTGCAATCAGAAGAAAATACCGTTAGTTTTTTTACAAGATGTCACCGGATTCATGGTCGGCAGCAAATCCGAACACGGCGGAATCATTAAAGATGGTGCTAAAATGGTGAATGCCGTGGCCAATTCCGTCGTACCTAAATTCACAGTGATAATTGGTAATTCCTACGGTGCCGGAAACTACGCCATGTGTGGAAAAGCCTACGATCCTCGATTAATTGTGGCTTGGCCAAGTGCCGAATTGGCCGTTATGGGAGGCACACAAGCCGCTAAAGTATTGGCACAAATTGAAGCATCTTCCTTAAAAGCAAAAGGTGAGGTGGTTGATGAAATCAAAGAAAAAGAACTATTCGACAAAATCAAAGCACGTTACGATGCACAGGTTTCACCTTATTATGCAGCGGCACGACTGTGGACCGACGCAATAATTGATCCTTTAGAAACCCGAACTTGGATTTCCATGGGTATTGAAGCCGCCAACCACGCTCCTATTGAAAAGAAATTTAATTTGGGTGTGATTCAGGTATAAATTGGCTTAGTTTTTGAATTAAAAAATGAAAATCAATTGCAATGAAAAAAATTCTCTTTTTGCTGATTACTTTCATTTCAGCTTCAGTTGCTGCTCAAAACGAAGACTATATAGGGACTTATGAATTTTATAGTAAAGATGTAAAAGGGGATGTGATTAAGTATGAATTAAAATTAAACACTGATCAAACGTTTACTTTTCACTTTTACCGAAACATCATTTGTTCGGTTTGCAAAGAAGAAAACAGTTACGGTAAAGGAGATTGGAAGATTGAAAATAAAATTCTTCATTTTTCAACCAATGAGGATGATTTGGATACAAAAAACACGTTAAACTTTGCAGGAACAATAGCCCGTTTAATCAAAAAATCACCAAGAGACTTAACAGACAAAATTGTGCCTACCGCTCTTCAATTCTATAAATCCAACATTTTTTGGATTGAAAACTTAAAAATTTCAAAGAAGGAATAAAATCCAAAACGAACAAAATTCCGATTTCCTTTTATAGCTTTACAGCGATGAAAAACCACTCACATTTTATCGCTTTCAAACAAAACATTTCCGGTATCAATTTACCTCAAAAATTCACTTTTCCGTTTTACTACGAACCGCATCAATTGAGTAAAATAGCGGCTTCCGAATTGCAAGACTATCTGCAAACCCAAACCGATTGGGAACACAATTTTGGTTTACAAGAAGGACAAAAAGGCTTAGTAATCGGAAAAATGTTTGGCGTTTTGGTCGTGCAAAATCAAGTAGGCGAAATCGGTTATTTAGCCGCATTCTCCGGAAAATTAGCCGACAGCAACGAACACCAACACTTTGTTCCACCCGTTTTTGACATGTTGAAACAAGACGGTTTCTTTAAACAAGAAGAAAAAATCCTAAACGAATACAATAGAAAAATCGAAGCATTAGAAAACGATGACGATTTTATTTTGTTTCAAAATGAACTCACCTCTACCCTTGTGAATGCCGAAAAAGACAAAGCCGAAAAGAAAGAACTCAGCAAACAAAACAAAATTATTCGCGATTCCTTGCGAGAAAAAGCAGAACAGGAATTGGATTTTGAATCCTATAAAACCTTGCAAAAAAGGTTGAGTAAAGAAAGCCAATTAGAAAGCATTCAACTCAAACAAATGAACCACTTTTGGAACCAAGAAATTGCCAAATCCCAACAAAAAGTGGCTGATTTTCAATCCAAAATCAATCAGTTAAAAGAGGAACGCAAAGCGAATTCGGCAGCGTTGCAACAGAAATTGTTTCAACAGTATTCCTTTTTGAATCAATACGGCGTTTCCAAAAGTCTTGGAGCTATTTTTGAAGACAATCCGCCGGCAAGTGCGGGTGAATGTGCGGCTCCGAAATTGTTGAAGTATGCATTTGCTCACCAACTCCAACCGATTGCGATGGCCGAATTTTGGTGGGGACAATCACCGAAATCGGAAATACGTAAACACGGACATTTTTATCCGGCTTGTACGGGAAAATGCAAACCTATTTTGGCTCATATGTTGGAAGGCATTGCAATGGATGAAAACCCTCTGATTCAAAATCCGGCAGAAGGAAAAGAACTCACTTTTTTATACGACGACGACTACTTATCCGTTGTTCACAAACCGGCAGAATTTTTATCAGTTCCCGGAAAATCAATACAAGATTCGGTGTACAGTCGCTACAAAGAAAAATTTCCGGAAGCTACCGGTCCGCTGATTGTGCATCGTTTGGATATGTCGACTTCCGGTATTTTAGTTATTGCAAAAACCACCGAAGTTTATTTGAATTTGCAAGCTCAGTTCATGAAGCGAACGGTACAAAAAAAATACGTTGCGGTACTTTCCGGAATAATTGAACAAAACAGCGGTGAAATCAACTTGCCATTGCGAGTAGATTTAGACAACCGCCCCAATCAATTGGTTTGCTATCAACACGGCAAACCCGCCAAAACACAATGGAACGTGATTGAGCGACGCGAAAACACCACCTTAATTCACTTTCACCCCATCACGGGTCGCACCCACCAGTTGCGGGTGCATGCCGCCCACCCCGAAGGTTTGAACACCCCAATAGTTGGCGATGATTTATACGGCACCAAAGCCGACCGCTTGTATTTGCATGCGGAACTGATTGGGTTTTGGCATCCGGTTTTGGGGAAGGAAATGGAAGTTGTGGATGAGGTTGGGTTTTGATATGTTGGTTGATAAAGTATCAGAAAAAACTTGGATTGGTTTTTAAAAGGTTAAAAAGTTGTGTACATTTGATTAATTAACAAACTTAAATGAAGAAACTCATAATACTATTATTAATTTGTAGCTGTTTTTCAATTAATGCACAAAATATAGCTGGACTTTATATATGGAAGCCAAGTGAAACTGTCAATGATTCAATAGTTTGTGAAATTGAAATTCAAAATAATTCCACATATACTTATAGAGAATATTCTATAGATAAGTCAAATGCAAATAATATAAATTATAAAAATTGGGCATTTAAAACTAAAAGTGAAGGAAAAATTGAAAGAGAAAAAGGCTTTTACAAACTCATAGAAACTGCTGGTAATAAAATATTAAACGGTAGTTTAATAAAGATTAAGCGAAATGAAATCTGGTTTTATGGATATCGCCAAAAAGATTTTAAATTAGTCCGATGCAAACCTCTTACATTTAAGAGAGCTAGTTTTTATCCCGCTGTAGAATCAGAAAACTAAACAGAAGATTAATGAACCAATTCGATTTAAACGACATATTTAAAAAAAACGTTGGTGAGTTTATACTAACATTTTCAGAAATTGAATTTAGTATAGGAATATTGGTTTCTTATCTTGAAAATGGATTGGATGAAAATCCTCTTATACCCGAAATCATTGGTTGTAATTTAGATGATAAGAAAAAGTGAATTAAAAAAGGATTATTAAATAATTCAGAATTACTAAGTAAATGGTCAATTATTGAGGGAAGATTGTCAGAATGTAATTCCTTTAGAAAATTTATTGCACATGGAATTGTTAGTAATCATATGCCAAATCCAAGTTTGCAAGGATTAGTCAAAGTAAAACCTAGAAATCGTGTTCAAGGTTTTCATTTTAAAGAATTGACAAATGAAGAAATAGTAAAGAATCTAAAAATATTGGTTGAAATTAATAGTGGAAAAAATGAGGTGGTAGTCCTTACTTTAGAAATTAAAGAATGGCTCAAGAGAAAACCCTAGTTCCCAAAAGTATTCTATTTTAGTTTAGCACATTGCTCTGCAAAACCTGATAGCTATCAGGACCGACTTCGCACCGTCACCATGTTTTACTTGTATTTAAAAAAATTTGCATATATTTGATGTTATGAACAAATTGTTCAAACTTTATAGAAAAAACGTAATTTATAGATTGATTAAAATGAAAAACTGCCTTACAATAGTAGGACTTTTCAGTCTGACAATTTTAGTAGTAGTATCTTGTTCAAAAAGTGAAGACGAGACTAATGTTAATGATTTTAGTGGCTTTTATAAAATACAATCTATTTCTAGTAGTTTGCCAATAGATTTGAATAATGATGGTTTTAAGACCAATGATTACTTACAAGAAGTAAAGTCTAACTATACTTCCTACAACGGAGAAATAATAAACTATGGCTACGATAACGAATTGGCACATAATTTCGCAGAAGCTCGACCATTACCATATCAATCAAACAATGCAAAGATTTTAGATTTAAGATTTCCGGTTCAAAGAATCGATTCGATTTTTCAAGGAAATAATAATTTTGTGAAAATGAATATGGAATATGAGAAATTGATAACTGGTTTTATCTATAAATTAACTACCAACAACATTGAAATCGAATCAGATCCTTTTAATCATTTTGAATACTACAACATAAATAATTTTGAGATTAATAGATTGAGTAAAGAGGTATTCGAAATAAATTTTGACTTTCATGTTTATGATTTCTCAGACAATGAATGGACTGAAACAAGGCTTAAAGCAAAATACATTAAAATTACTGAAGAATAAAAGTGGCTGCTTTAGGGGGGCTGTCCAAAGTGTTCACTTTAAATTACCACATTGTTGTGCGAACGTCTCTGCTCGTTAAAGTTTTACCTTCTAATTTAGTAAATTACACTACGAAGGTTTGAACACCCCAATAGTTGGCGATGATTTATACGGCACCAAAGCCGCCGCTTGTTTTTGCATGCGGAACTGATACGGTTTTGGCATCCGGTTTTGGGGAAGGAAATGGAGGTTGTGGATGGGGTTGGGTTTTGAGGAATTAATAGAAAATGAGGATTGATTTTGAGAAGGTTTAAAAAGTTACATGAATATGATAGTATTCGCTTTATACATAATGAAGATTCAAAAAAACATTTCTAATTACATCAAAATCATAAAAAATAGTTAACTAACAAAGTATAAATTGATTTTTAATGCTATTTTAGTAACCGATTAAAGAAAAATTTAATCAGCGAAACTGCGACTAATTGAAAAGTAAACTATGTATAAATTTTTTCTCTTAATACTAGCATTTTTTGGATTACAACAAATCAACGCTCAGGAATTCACCCGACGCGATTCATTACAAGGTGGTCTTCGCCCGGAACGAACTTGTTTCGATGTACTTCGATATGACTTGAATTTGACCATTGAACCGGAATATAAAACAGTCAAAGGTTACAATGAAATTACCTTTAAAGTAATTGAAAAAACGCAAAAAATTCAATTGGATTTGTTTGAGAATATGGTTGTGGACAGTATCATTTTCAATGAAAAAAAACTACAATACAAAAGAGAATTTGACGCCATCTTCATCAATTTCCCTTCTATTTTACCTTTAAATACAGAACAAAAAGTTCGTTTTTATTACTCCGGTAATCCTTTAGTTGCTAAACGGGCTCCTTGGGATGGTGGTTTTGTATGGAAAAAAGACAGCAACGGAAACGATTTTGTCGGAGTGGCTGTACAAGGAACCGGAGCTAGTTTGTGGTATCCCGTAAAAGACCATCAAACAGACGAGCCTGATCGTGGTGCTTCCGTCAAAGTTGCAGTTCCAAATGGTTTAATGAACGTTTCTAACGGTAAATTTATAGGCAATGAAAACCTCAAAAATGGCTTTACCCGTTGGGATTGGGAAGTGAATAATCCTATTAACAATTACAATATCGTCATTAACATTGGTGATTATGTCAACATCCATGAAAAATTAGACAATTTAGACTTAGATTATTATGTCTTAGCTGAAAATGAAGCCATTGCCCGTAAACATTTTGAAGAAGTTATGCCCATGATGGAATGCTTCCAACAAAAATTCGGGAACTATCCTTTTGCAAATGATGGCTACAAATTGGTTGAAACTCCTTATTTAGGTATGGAGCACCAAAGTGCTGTAGCTTATGGAAATAAATTTACAAAAGGATATTTAGGAAATGATATGACCGGCACCGGAATTGGGTTAGAATTTGATTACATCATTATTCACGAAACCGGACATGAATGGTTTGGAAACAGCATCACTTCAAAAGACATTGCCGATATGTGGATTCATGAAAGCTTCACTACTTATTCAGAATGTGTGTACGTTGAATGCCAATTTGGCTATGAAAAAGCGATGGCCTATATCAATGGTCAGAAAAAATTAATTGCAAATCAAAAACCGGTCATCGGGCAATTCGGCGTAAATTTTAAAACCGGCAATTCCGACATGTATTTCAAAGGAGCTTTGATGCTCAATACCATTCGACACATCATCAACGATGACACAAAATGGTGGGCAATGCTGAAAAAGTATGCAGAAACCTTTCGCCATAAAATTATTGAATCAAAAGATGTTGTGGCTTTCTTTTCTAAAGAGTCGGGTTTAAATTTATCGCCTGTTTTTGACCAATACTTAAAACACAAAGCTTTTCCTGAATTAGAATTGAAGTTTAACGAGGGAACTTTCGATTTCCGTTGGAAAACAGATGTAGAAAATTTTAAAATGCCTTTTGAATGTAAAATTGGTACAAAATCAATGCGTTATGAAGCCACAAATGCTTGGCAATCTGCACCAATTCAGCTAAAGAAAACAACTGATTTAAGTTTGGACGAAAACAAATTTTTGTTTATGAGTAGCGTCCTAAAATAATAAACCTCTGATTCCTTGAATTGAAATAATCTTTTCAGTAAATCAGTAGCAATTTAATTAGTACATAAATTTGCTCACTGTTTCTTTTCGAACAATTTTACCTGTTGCAGTTTCCTCAAAATGTTTTACAAAATGAATTTCTTTAGGTTTTTCGTATTTATCTAAAACTTCAAAGACACTATTCTCAACGGTCATCGGCTCTCCTTCTACAATCAAAACTAATTTCTCTCCCAAGACCGAATCAGGCTGTCCAATCACAAAATAGCGTCTTGGAATTCGGGTAGCTAATTTTTCTTCTATTTGCTCCGGAATCAATTTGATACCTCCACTGTTTACAACATTATCAAAACGACCTAACCAAATAAATTCATTCTCAGAAACCATTTCAACAATATCATTGGTTTCTATAATTTCATTTGAAATGGAAGGAGCTTTAATTAAAAGGCAATTGTTATCGTCCTGCGAAAGCATCACATTCGGAAAAACTGTAAACGCTTCCTTTCCTATTCGTTTCGCGGCAATGTGTGTAATGGTTTCAGTCATACCATAGGTTTCATAAATTTCTGACTTCACTTTCAGTAATTTTTCTTCTAATGGTTTCGTGATTTTGGCACCGCCAATAATTATTTTTTTAATGTGATGCAATTTATTCAACGAATATTGAGCTTGCATTGGTACCAATGCGGCAAAATCATAGTCATGGTCTATTAGCTCTAACGGATTTGAACTAGGAGCCACAAAATCAATTTCCAACCCCAAAATAAAACCGCGGATAAACATCATCTTTCCGGCTACATACTTAGCAGGTAAACAATGAAGCACTCTATCTCCGGGTTGTAAATCAAAGAAATCACCTGTCGCTAAGGCTGAACTAACCATGGCTTGCTTATCAACACGAATCAATTTGGGCGTGCCCGTAGAACCGGAGGTATTTATTTCAAGATAACTTCTGTCATCAAACCAATCTAACAAAAAATCGCCAACCGGTTTTTCAAAATCTTCACCTTCTTTTATAAAACTATAAGCAAAAGTGCATAACTCTTCTCTGTTTAAATGAAAACCATTCAGTTTAAACTTATTGTGCACATTGTGGTAAGTAATATCACTATTCATTTTCTTTTCCTTTTGTATTAATTAATTCTTTTTCAGCATCATAATCTAGAACCTTTCCTGATAATTTTTCTTTCCAATCAGTCCACTGATATTTTCTACCAAAAATAAACAAAAGAATTGGGAAAATAACCAGTACAGGGAATAATACATCATAATTTGCAGAAGGTTCGGATACATCTTTAAAAACGGAATGCGTTTGAAAAACAGTCCAATCTGCAGTTACCAGTAAAGCCCCAATCAAGTTATTGGCGGCATGAAATCCGAGAGCCAATTCAAGACCTTCATCCATTAATGTCATTATTCCTAAAAAAAATCCGGTTCCTATATAATAAACCATGATGATATCACCCAACTTTCCAACCTCCGGATTGGCAATATGCATCATTCCAAACATGACAGAAGTTATGATTAAAGGAATTAATTTACTTTTAGTCACCACCCCTATACCTTGCATTAAATAACCCCGAAACAAATATTCTTCAAAACTCGTCTGTAAGGGTATCAAAACAATGGCTAGAATTAAAAATATATAAAATTTTGAAGCATCAAAATTAAGTATAAAATTTTCCGGTGCATTATAATATAGGATTAAGGTGGAAAAAATACTTAATAATCCCCAAATGGTAAAAGAAAACAAAATTCTTTTCCAATCCACTTTTTTTCGGGAAGTCGTTAAACTTCGAATACTTTGCTGATGGACAAATTTTACCCAAAATAGCAAGAAAAGACAAGCTGCTGATAATGGGCCAATCAAAATCACAAAAGTCAAATTCACACCAAACTGATCAATAAACAGCTTTAAAGTGTCTTCCACATTCACGTCCTGAGTTGAAAAGTAATTCTCCACCATTAATCCTAAAAACAAAACAGGAATGGGCAAATAAAATAAAAAATTAAACCTTTTGGTGTTGATTTGTTCAATATACATAGGAAAGCATTTGTTTTCAAATATAGGACTTTTGTAAATGCACATGTTACATTTTTTTTAACAAAATTTGAATTTTGATGCTGTTAATTTGCAAAAAAATCAGAATGATTACCATTTTTCACAATCCAAGATGTGGCAAATCCAGAGAAGGCTTAGCTATCCTGGAACATTCAGGAAAACTTTTTCAAGTAATTAAATACCTTGATAAAAACCCTACTGAAGCAGAGTTAAAAACCATTATTGAAAAACTTCAACTGATTCCTATCGATTTAGTCAGGCAAAAAGAATCCGTTTGGATAGAACAATTTAAAGGTAAAAATTTATCTGATAACGAAATCATTCACGCCATGGTTTCAAATCCTATTTTAATTGAAAGACCAATTGTAATGAATGATTCCAAAGCAATTATTGGCAGACCTCCCCATAAAATTATTGATTTTATTGCTTAAAGCTTAGCAATCATTTAACAAATCTTTGGGATTTTTCGGATAAACCATAAGTAATTTTGCAGTCTTAATGCAAGCACATAACCTCAAGTTCATGAAAAAATTAATTTCTCTTTTTACGCTCCTTTTTATTTGCAGTACTTCACTCCTTCACAGTCAGGATAGACAAGCTCCAAACAAAATAAAAGTTTCAGGAAAAGTGATTGACAAATCTACTTCACAACCCTTAGAATACGCAACCATTGTTTTTCAAAATACTAAAAAACCGGAAATGGTAACAGGCGGAATCACTAACAACAAAGGGGAATTTGACATCGAAATCAATGCCGGAATGTATGACATCAGAGTGGAATTTATTTCTTTCAAAACCGTAGAATTTAAACAACGTAACTTTCAGGCAAATACTAATTTAGGAACTATCACTTTAGCTGATGATGCAACCCAATTAGACGGGGTCGAATTGCGTGCCGAACGTTCCACTGTAGATATTAAACTCGACAAACGCGTTTATAATGTGGGTCAGGATATGATGGTAAAAGGCGGAACCGTGAGCGATGTTCTAGACAACGTTCCTTCCGTTTCTGTTGATGTTGACGGAACCGTCAGTTTAAGAGGTAATGAAAATGTTCGAATATTAATTGACGGCAGACCTTCAAATGCAATCAATATTAACGATGCCTTACGAATGATTCCGGCAGATGCCATCGATAAAGTGGAAGTGGTGACTAATCCCTCCGCCCGTTATGATGCCGAAGGCGGTGGTGGAATCATCAACATCATTCTGAAAAAAGGTAAAAACCAAGGTTTAAACGGAACAATTACAGGAACAATTGGCGACCCTACCAACAGAGGTATAACCGGTAACATCAATTTTAAATCTGATAATTTCAATCTTTTCACTACGCAAGGTTTCAATTACCGTGAAAGTCCCGGGAATTCATTAACCAATACCGAATACTTTAACGAAGACGGAACTACCCGAAACTATATCTATGAAACCAGAGAAAATTCCCGTGATGGAAACAATTACAACGGTAACTTCGGTTTCGATTGGTATTTAGACAAATCGATTACTTGGACAAATACATTTTCCTACCGTAAAAATTCGGGCGATAATCCGGAACATGTTGAATTTGATTTTTACGATGCCAATAAAGTATTTCAATACACTACAATTCGTCAATTAGAACAAACAAACAACGGTGAAAACATCGACTTCTCTTCTAATTTCGTCAAAAATTTCAAAAAAGACGGACACAAATTAACCGTTGATGCTTCCTTTTCAGACAATGCCGACTTTGATTTTTCATTCATTGACGATGAAGAATTTGTGGACGTAAGAACTTTTAACGACCAAACATCAAAACGAACCATACTACAAACCGATTACGTGTTGCCAATTGTTAAAAACGGACGTTTTGAAATAGGTTACAAAGGAGATTTTAACGAAAATTTGACCGACTTTACCCAAGAAGATTTCAACGAAAGCTCTAACATTTGGATTAAAAACGATAGCATCAGTAATATTTTTGAATACAAAGAAAAAGTAAACGCACTCTATACACAATACGGAAACAAACTAAACAAATTCTCCTATTTCTTCGGTTTACGTTGGGAAGATTCTAACATTGACGTGAATCAATTCATTACAAACGATTTTACCAATAAACGCTATAATGACTTTTTTCCAAGTGCCGTTTTCTCCTATGAATTAACTGAAAGCACAAACACTTCATTAAGTTACAGCAGAAGAATTCAACGTCCAAGAGGTAGATTCCTGAATCCTTTTCCAAACTATTCCAGTAACATCAATATCTTTCAGGGAAATCCTGATTTAGACCCGGCCATGACCCATGCCATTGATCTAGTGTATCTTCAAAAATGGAAAAAATTAACCTTGAGTAGTTCAGCTTACTATAACTATACCGAAGATTCATTCCAATTCATCCGAAAAGAATCCGGTGCTTTTGTAGAAAACGAAGTGAGCGGAGAAATCGTTTTAACGCCAATCATTCTTACAACCCCGGTTAACTTAGCCACCCAATATCGTTTCGGATTTGAATTTAACTTGAATTACAACCCTTTCAAATGGTGGAGATTAAACGGTAACTTCAATTTTTTCAGAAATGAAACTGATGGAGAATACATTTACACAAACTATTTAGGAAACCAAGTCGTTCAAAACTTAGATAATATTGCCATAAGCTGGACAACCAGAATCACTTCAAAAATAACCTTGCCCTACAAAATTGATTGGCAAACCAATGCTACCTACAACGCCCCGCAAACCACTGCACAAGGAAAGAATTTAGGAGTTGTTAGTGCAAACCTTGCTTTCAGTAAAGATATATTAAAAGACAAAGGAACCATTGCCTTAAACGTGAGCGACCTTTTCAATTCAAGAAAAAGAATCTCCGAAACTAATCTTCCGAGTTCATTTGCCTACAGTGAAATGCAATGGAGAGAAAGACAAATCAACCTTTCCTTCACCTACCGTTTCAACAAACAGAAAAATGAGAAAGAAAGACAACAAAAAAGAGAAGGTGGTGACGAAGAATTCATGGGCAAACCATAAAAAAAGGGACGCTATTGAGTCCCTTTTTGTTACAAAACATTTTAATATATTAAGATGCTTGTTCCTGATCTCTTTTTGCTTTTTTCTCTTTGATTAATTCAATGATAGCTCCACCCAACCAATAGTGAACAAAACCTACCAAAAATATCATCAACCAAAAACCGATGGTTAAAACGGTAAGGAAGAGAATGAAGCCTAAATACTGTTGAAAATCAAACATTTTTCGGAATTTTTCTGATTCAGTGACAAATATAAATCAACATTATCATTTTATCAACATAAACCTAAAAAAATTTTAAAATAGAAATGTTAATAACTAAATTTGCATGACTATTTTTTCAATAGCTTTCACTGCAATACAAACCAATAACAGACTATATCATTCACAATTAATAAAAACACAACAATGAACTACCGCATCGAAAAAGACACCATGGGTGAAGTTAAAGTTCCTGCCGATAAATATTGGGGAGCTCAAACAGAACGTTCCAGAAACAACTTTAAAATCGGACCTTCTGCCTCTATGCCAAAAGAAATAATTGAAGGTTTTGCTTACCTCAAAAAAGCAGCCGCTTTTGCTAACCATGAACTAGGCGTGCTTCCAATCGAAAAACGCGATGCCATTGCTCAAGTTTGCGAAGAAATCCTTGCCGGAAAATTAGACGACCAATTTCCATTAGTCATTTGGCAAACCGGTTCCGGTACGCAAAGCAATATGAACGTCAACGAAGTGGTCGCTAATCGGGCTCAAGTTTTAGCCGGATTCAAAATTGGCGAAGGCGAACCCGTTGTAAAAGCAAACGACGACGTCAATAAATCACAATCCTCTAACGATACTTTCCCAACCGGAATGCACATCGCTTGCTACAAAGCCGTGATGGAAAAAACAATTCCCGGCGTAACCTTACTCCGTAATACCTTAAAAGCAAAATCGGAACAATACATGAGCGTTGTGAAAATCGGTCGTACCCATTTAATGGATGCCACTCCCCTCACCTTAGGGCAGGAATTTTCCGGTTACGTGTCACAATTAGACCACGGATTAAGAGCCTTAAAAAACACCTTAGCCCATCTATCTGAATTAGCATTAGGCGGTACTGCCGTTGGAACCGGATTAAACACCCCTCCGGGATACGATGTAAAAGTAGCCGAGTACATTGCTAAATTCACCGGACTGCCTTTCATCACCGCTGAAAACAAATTTGAAGCCTTAGCAGCACACGATGCCATTGTAGAAACACACGGAGCATTAAAAATGCTTGCTGTTTCTTTAAATAAAATCTCCAACGACATTCGTATGATGGCCTCAGGTCCTCGTTCCGGAATTGGCGAAATCCTTATTCCCGAAAACGAACCGGGTTCATCCATCATGCCCGGAAAAGTAAACCCAACCCAATGCGAAGCCTTAACCATGGTTTGTGCTCAAGTAATGGGTAACGACGTAACCATCACCGTAGGCGGAACGCAAGGCCACTATGAACTGAATGTTTTCAAACCCGTTATGTCGGCAAACTTCCTCCAATCAGCTATCTTGTTAGGCGATGCCTGCGTTTCTTTCGAAGAACATTGTGCCAGTGGCATCGAACCTAACTACACTAGAATCAAAGAATTGGTAGACAATTCACTGATGCTCGTCACCGCATTAAACACCAAAATTGGTTACTATAAATCCGCAGAAATAGCTCAAACCGCTCACAAAAACGGAACAACCCTTAAAGACGAGGCCGTTCGATTAGGTTATGTAACCCCGGAAGACTTTGACGCATGGGTAAAACCCGAAAACATGGTTGGTAGCCTAAAATAAGCATAAAAACAAAGTAGAATAAACCAAAAACGCTTCCCAACCGAAGCGTTTTTTTTTATCCCCGAACCTCTCAACAACTCAGCTTCTCAGCCTCTCAGCCACTCAGAAAAAACCTTTGTTATAAGAAAAATTTGTGTATTTTTGCACCGAACTTAAAAACATAAAAAAATGAAAAAATTATTATTATTACTTTCTTTCGTAGCAGTTTCATTAACTTCTTGTTCAGATGACGATTCTTCTTCATCAGTAGCAGTGAACGAAGCTAACTTAATGAAAAAATGGTACATCGTAAGTTACGAAGTAGCAGGACAAACTATTCCTTATGGCAATTTAGCGTGCGGAAGAGATTACGTACAATTCAAAGCGAATGATGTAGCAGAAGAATATTTTGTTAATAGCTGTGACCCATTAGATGCAGATACTGACTTAGGTACTTGGTCATTAAGTGGAAACTCTATTTCAATTACTTTCTTTGGAAATACTTTAACAGGAACTGTATCTGGCTTAACAGCTTCTACATTACAAATTACAGACACGTTTGATTTCGACGAAGACGGAACTGACGAAACAGTAAAAGTAAATTACTCTACTAACTAAGATAAGTCGTAAATCAATACCTAAAAACGCTTCCTAACAGAAGCGTTTTTTTTATACCCAAACAATATAATCCCCAAAACCTAAAACTTTAACAAAGGAGTGTTTCCATTTCGGTCTGGAGTGTGTTAATTTCTTTTAATACAATACCCTTCGAAAAAAAACAATACCCTTCGAACGTCCAAACGTTTGCTTTCATGTAAAAAACGAAAGAATCAAAAAAAACGATAAACAGCAACCTGTAAATTTGTCAAATTTTTTTAATCTGTGATCTAAAAGAACAAAAAAACCCTTCTCATTCATAAACCTTCTATTCAAAAACCTTTCCCAAAAACTAAGAGATTATTCAAAAAACGACACGAGATTTTCCTAAACCTAGAGCAACACCCCAAAAACCCCTACCACTTAATTTCCGCTTTCCCCAAGCCTTTCAAATATGCATTCGTCAAACTAAAAGGATGATGCCCAAACCACAAACCACGGTTCGCACTCAACGGCGAAGGATGCCCCGCCTCTAAAACCAAGTGCTTCGTTCGGTCAATCTTCAACCCTTTCTTCTTAGCAAAACT
>Ga0208085_1000155_pt1 | contig 26292 bp, 21 predicted proteins | sample LakMenEpi21Jun10_FD_150721 | JGI IMG/M metagenome (GOLD analysis project Ga0208085, IMG submission 150721) | Freshwater microbial communities from Lake Mendota, WI - 21JUN2010 deep hole epilimnion (SPAdes) | ecosystem: Environmental > Aquatic > Freshwater > Lentic | place: Lake Mendota, Madison...
CTTTCATCGGTCCAGGGGATCACCATCTCGGTTGCCAGCGACGCGCTCGAGGCAACGGTCCTGATCGATTTCCTGAACGCACCGACGGAGCTTACCCCCGTGGCCAAAGCCTTTTTCGCAGAGGTGCTGACGGCCCGAGGAGTACAACTCGACGAGTTTTCTCAGTGGAAAATGAGTGCTGTCTCTGAGGGCAAGACACTGTCGTTTACCGGCCCGATCGCCTCGGAGACCTTGGACGATTTGCTCGGGATGTTCACTGTGCACCGAGCCAGCCGCGGGGTGACACCTGTGACCAACACGGACAGTCCCGCCGCACCGACCTCTGGGCAGACGAGTCCTAGCGTTGTCGCCGAAAACACGAGGGATTACTTCCGGAAGGTCATCAACATTGTCCATCGCGTCAGGGATTACTCGGCCAACAACACCGGGGAACGCGCCCAGTGGAATGGGAACATGGCCAATCGGATCGATGAAATGCCGACGCTTGAGGTCGACCCCCAGATGGTGATGTTTGGAGCTGAGGTTGCCAAATCGTTGCGTAGCAATTCGATGTCGATGCAATTGACCAACATTTCCCAAGGGGCAGCGGCGGTTGCGGCCGATGCTGGAACCGGAGCCTTCTCGACGGCAACGGCAGTCGGAACGATGGCGGGCATGGGCTACGGCTATGGAGGCTATGGCAACTACGGCAGTTACGGCGGGAACTTTGTCGATCCGAATTCGCCTGTGAAATACTACCGCATGGGTCAGGCTCAGGGAAACACGTCTTTTAAGGAGTTGATGGCTCGGTTAGAACAATCCCTCGCCGATATGCGTCGGACGATGACCGAAAAATACAAAATTCAGTTTTAGCCTCTATCCGGTTTTTAGCTTATGAAGTCGATTCTTGACGAACTCCAATGGCGAGGCTTGATCCATCAGTCCACCGATCCGAAGGAGTTGGGTGAGCAACTCAGCAAGCCGACGGTCGTCTATGCGGGGTTCGATCCTACGGCAGACTCCCTGCACGTCGGGTCGCTCCTGCCGTTGATGATGCTAAGGCGGTTCCAGCAAGCTGGTCATCGTCCCGTGGCGCTCGTTGGCGGGGCGACCGGGATGATCGGGGATCCGAGTGGCAAGACCGACGAGCGGCAATTGCTCTCGAAGGAATCGTTGGCGACGAACGTTGCGGGCATCCGCGAGCAACTCGGTCATTTCCTTGATTTCACCGGTCCAAATGCAGCGATTCTGGTCAACAACCTCGACTGGATGCAGGGTTTTTCCTTTTTGGACTTCCTCAGGGACGTCGGGAAGAACTTCCCCATCAACGTCATGCTGACGAAGGACTCGGTGAAAAGTCGCTTGGAGCGAACCGATAGCGGCTTGAGTTATACCGAGTTCAGCTACATGCTGCTCCAAGCGTATGACTTTGTGTTTCTTGCCAAGCATCACGACTGCCTCTTGCAGATCGGGGGTAGCGATCAGTGGGGCAACATCACCGCTGGAATCGATCTTGGACGTCGCATGCTCGGTCGCCCGCTTTTTGGGTTGACCTGTCCGTTGCTTACCACCAGCGACGGCAAGAAGATGGGCAAGACCGAGCGGGGGGCCGTCTGGCTTGCAGCACAGAGGACTAGTCCTTTCGAGTTCTACCAGTATTTCATCAATGTCGCCGATGCCGATGTGTTGATGACGCTTCGGTTCCTATCGGATCTTTCGCAGGACGAATATCGAGAGCTTGAGACCCAACTTCGCGAGAAGCCGCAAGAGCGAGCCGCACAGACACGGCTTGCCGAATCCCTAACACGGCTTGTCCATGGCCAGGCCAAGTTGGACTCCGCGCAGCATGCGACACGATTGCTCTTTGGAGCCGATATCACCCAATTGACCCAAGACCAGCTCAACACGATTTTCGAGGATGTACCGAGTCAAGAGGTTCCTCGCGATCGGCTTGCACAAGGCCTTGGGATACTCGATGCGCTTTGCACCGCAGGGCTTGCCAACAGCAAGAGCGAAGCGCGCCGCACGGTGACCGAGGGTGCCGCTTACTTGAACAATCAGAAGGTCACCGCATTCGACCGGGTTTTGAATGAGTCGGATCTGGCTGGCAAATACCTGATTTTGCGAGCTGGCAAAAAACGCTATGGGCTTTTGCGATTCGTCTAGTATGCGAGTCGTCCATATCATTACCCGAATGATCGTCGGCGGTGCCCAAGAGAACACCCGATTCAATTGCTTGGACCTTGCTCGCGATTTCGGGGACGACGTCACCCTCATTACGGGACCGAGTTTGGGTGCCGAAGGCTCCTTGCTCGATAAGCACCGCGATTCGGATTTGCGGGTTATCGAGATCCCTGAGCTCATTCGCTCGGTAAGCCCTTGGACCGACCGAAGAGCTTACGCGATGCTCAAGCAATCGATCGCTCGATTGAGGCCCGAGGTGGTGCACACCCACAGTGCCAAGGCGGGGATCTTGGGCCGCGCGGCGGCTTGGTCGCTCCGAGTCCCGTGCGTGGTACATACCGTCCACGGAGCCCCTTTTCACCCCTACCAATCCTGGGCGACGCGCAAGTTCTATCAGGGGTGCGAGCGCTGGGCAGCCCGCCGATGCCACCGGCTGATCTCCGTGGCCGATGCGATGACCGATCTGATGGTCGATGCGAGAATCGCCAAGCGAGAGCACTTTGAGACCATCTACAGTGGCATGGATGTTGAGCCCTTCCTGCTAGCCGATTCCACGCGCGAGTCGGTGCGAAGGCGTTTGGGGATCGAACCTGACGAAATTCTGGTAGGAAAGATCGCAAGATTATTCCATCTCAAGGGCCATGAGTACCTGTTGGCTGCCGCCGAGCAGGTCGTTCGAGAAAATCCCAAAGTTCGCTTCCTGCTCGTCGGAGACGGGATCCTTCGGGATTCCTTGACCCGATGGATTGAGTCCAAGGGTCTTCAAAGGCACTTTGTTTTTACGGGGCTGGTTTCCCCCGATCAAATCCCAGAGTGCATCGGGGCGATGGATATGCTCGTGCATGTTTCGCTTCGAGAGGGGCTTGCTAGGGCTTTGCCCCAAGCCCTGATCGCCGGCAAGCCGGTGATCAGTTATGACATCGATGGAGCCAGGGAGGTGGTCATCGATGGGAAAACGGGCATTCTCTTGGATCCAGGATCGATAGGCCCGCTGGCCGAGGGAATTTTGCACTTGGCCAAAAGCCCCGATTTGCGGCGATCGCTCGGGCTCGCTGGGCGCGAATTATGTCGCCTGCGGTTCGGCCATCGGCTGATGACGGCCCGAATCCGAGCGTTGTACCAGCAGATTCTTTCGGGCTAGTTTTTCGTTGCAATAAGTCCGTTTGCCCCTCGTCGAATTCGTTGGGATTGTGGATAATTCGCCACAAGATTTTCATGGGCTCGCGCGGGCCGGCCTGCAAGGCGGTTCTTTAACGTTTGGCATTCGAATGGCAATCACCTACAAAGACAGCGGAGTCGACCTGGAAGTCTATGAAGAGTCCATGCGTCGCCTGCCGAAGCTGATGCATCGGACCTTTACCCCTCGGGTGATGCGAAACGACGGAGGCTTTGCCGGTCTGTTCGCATTGGACTTTTCGCAGAAGCTTTTCGCTCGCAACTACAAGCAGCCGATTTTGGTCTCCGGGACCGATGGGGTTGGAACCAAGCTCAAAGTCGCGATCCTCGCCAAGCAGCATGCGACGATTGGCATCGATCTTGTCGCCATGTGCGTCAACGACGTGCTTTGCACGGGAGCCGAACCGCTGTTCTTCCTGGATTATGTGGCGATGTCCAAAGACGATCCGAGTTTGCTCGAACAGCTTGTCCAGGGCATTTCGGATGGATGCATCGACGGCGAATGCAGTCTGATCGGTGGTGAGACGGCGATCATGCCCGACCATTATGAACCTGGGGATTACGAGCTAGCGGGCTTCTGTGTCGGTGTGGTCGACAAGTCGAATATCATTTCTGGTAAAGCGATCCAATCAGGGGATGTGATCCTTGGAATCAACTCCTCGGGCATCCATAGCAACGGATACAGTTTAGCCCGCAAGGCGATTTTCGATGTAGGCAAGTACCAATTGGAAAGTTACATTCCGGAATTGCAGACGACCGTTGCTCAGGCCCTGCTCGAACCGACCTTGATCTACAGCCGATTGACAAGAACCATTTTGAGTCATTACAAGACCAAGACGGTCGTTCATGGTCTAGCGCACATCACTGGAGGTGGATTGCTGGAAAACACCGAACGTATTTTGCCCCCCGATGTCGATTTGATCTTCGAACGAGGGTCATGGCCAATCCTTCCGGTATTCCAATGGATCCAGCAACTAGGTCAGATCGCTGATTCAGAAATGGATCAAGTGTTTAACATGGGGGTTGGATTTGTCGTGATCGTTAGGCCTTATTTTGCCACAAGCATTCAGAACATGATCAAGTCGCTCGGTTTTGAGTGTTGGCCGATCGGCCAAGCCATCGAGGGGACCGGCAAGAGTCGGTTCGCGAAATAAACCTCTGGCGTTACTGGAGCTAATGTGGTCAAGAGTCCGCTTTTACCGATCGCTGTATTGATTTCCGGCGGTGGAACCACGCTCAAAAATTTGATCGAACGCAAGAGAGGCTCTGAGTTGCCCGTCGAATTCCGATTGGTTATCTCCTCGAACCCGGCCGCAAAGGGGCTTGCCTTGGCCCAAGCCGAATCGATACCGACCGAGGTGATACGACGCCGTAGCTTTTCCGATGGGGAATCGCATTCCTTAGCCATGTTCGATGCGATTCGCCGCTCGGGGGCCCGATGGGTGATCATGGGAGGCTATTTGGAGCATCTGCTGATCCCAAATGATTTTGAAAATCGAGTCGTGAACATCCATCCATCGCTGATTCCTGCCTTTTGCGGCAAAGGGATGTATGGACTGCGTGTGCATCAAGCGGCAATCGATTTTGGGGTGAAGATTTCCGGTTGCACGGTCCACTTTGTGGATAACCAGTACGACCATGGACCGATCCTCTTGCAGCGCGCCTGCGAGGTGCTCGAGGGGGACACCGCCGAAACGTTGCAAAAGCGGGTATTCGAACTTGAGTGCGAGGCTCTCCCCGAGGCGATCGCTCGGATCGCGATGGCGCAGGGAACATCTAGTTAGCACGTACTAGCTCTTACATGGTAGAGCTATTGTCCCCAATAGCTCTACACGACGCGCAGCGGAGGCGTCTTACGGTTTTCGCAGCTGTTTGATGCTGGTCGCGGTGGCTTATCGCGCCGATCGATTGGGGACAATCGATCTACCATCCGTGTAGAGCTATTGTCCCCAATAGCTCTACACGACGCGCAGCGGAGGCATCTTACGGTTTTCGCGGCTGTTGGTTTTACCGGTCGCGCGGGCTTATTGCGCCGATCGATTGGGGACAATCGATCTACCATCCGTGTAGAGCTATTGTCCCCAATAGCTCTACACGACGCGATAGCGGCGGTGTCTTACGGTTTTCGCGGCTGTTGGTTTTACCGGTCGCGCGGGCTTATCGCGCCGATCGATTGGGGACAATCGATCTACCATGGAAGCGCACTCTAGAAACAAATTCACAACACTGCGATTTCCTGTTCATTCGATAAATCCCGAGCGGCTATTCCAGTAAAGAAATTCTCCTCTCTTCAGATTCGCCTTTTGTGGATTCAACGCATTGTATTGTTGCAAATAAGCGAATTGCTCCTGACTCCTGACTATGTGATCGAACGATTCCGGTTGCCATAAGCCTCCGGTACCACCATATCTCGCATGGATCAGACGAGCAGTATATCGCATCCAACTCTGCCCAACGATTCGGAGGTCAAATCCCGAACGAAATTGTACGATCGCGTGAACGTGGTTGGGCATGATCACGAACGACTCCATATCGTATTTCTCTGAATTCCCGTGCAATATTGCGTCTGCAACGATCTGAGCTATATCCTTGTTCCGTAGAATACAGGCGCCATAACAGTCATCTAGTGCCTGATGAAAAAGCCGGTCATAGCGACGTGAAATCTCAGCTCGGATTTTCGGCGGAATCAAGTCTAGCATCGCACGATTCTAGTCCGAACGTGGATCGAAAAACCGCATTACGATATCAGATGGAAACTTTTGTAGATTCAACCAATCCTCGAATTCCTTTCGCATTCTTAGTACGACATCCCTCGGTAGCGAATCCAAAGTACGGAAGGTTACGAAAATGGCGACACCTGGTTGAAACCAATGGGGAAGATTCCGGTTGCGAACGGCAATTTCCGCATCTTGATCAAAGGCACAAAATTCAACTTCATTCCCTTCCAGCATGAGATTACCCTTATCATTCCGGTTGACCTTGGGGAAACGAGAATCCTGATCACTATTCTTCGGAGCCGTACCGTTCGCTGACAACCCCCCTTCTAGGGAAGTGTGTTTAGAGCATTGGCGGTGTCTTATCGCGCCGATCGATTGGGGACAATCGGTCTACCCTTCGATCAAGCAGGTCGCATTGCCATGGGAGTCGATTTGCCATGGTACCCAGGCAAGCGCAAGGAGCTTCACTTTCGTGTCGGCTTTCCGAAGCGGAATTTCAGTGGCTTCTAGCACCAGGTTTTCAATCGAATAATCTCGTTTGATTCTCTCGACATCAGCGATGCACTCGCGTTCCATCGCATCCTTCTGCAACACCAACTCATCGAGCGTCTCTTGGGCCCTGGAGATATCGCTCCCTTTGTTGGCTGCACTCGTAAGATCCCGAACAGCCGAGGAGGTCCTCGACCCACTGCGCGTTTTATTACCGAGCAAAGCGCCGAGAATCGAGGTCCCAATATTGACCAGTCCATCCATCCGCTTTGCTTTGGCCTCGTCGACGAGCTTGTCGACTCGCTGCTGGGCGGTCGTGACTTTGGCATGCAAAGTCCGGAGTTTGTCCTCGTACTTCGCGCGGATCTTCTCCATCTCCTTGTCGCGAGCCTCTCGGGCGATCTGAGAAAACTCCATGCGGGCGTCGAGTTCTGATAATCCCGGTGCTGCGTTTTGTTTGAGCGCTTTGCTGCTGTAAACGACACATTTTTCATGCCGGAACAAATACTCGGTGAGCTCTTTTTCCCAAGATTTGTAGTTCTTGATCTGGAGCAATTCGGCAGGAGGATCCACGAATGAAAAACCACTCTCTGGATCTCCTAGTTCGTAGCTCGTGGGATCGAGCCTATAGGAGTTTTCCCACAAGTGCTCTTGGACGCTGCTCGAGATGTGGGCTAAGACCTGAATATCGCTCCAGGTGTCGACGTCGCTTGCGGCTCGGACAAAGTGGAGACTGGCGTTGGCAAGCAGTCCTGGTCGGTACTCCAGGCGATGGCTCGATCGAAAGGCTCTGTTGGGAACAAGGTACCGCACTTCGATGGCCGCCGGGATGATCGGTGGTCCGGCAGCACCCTTCGAAGCACTTTGGGTCGCGCTCTTTGAATCGGATGAAACCGTCGAGTCGGTTGAACTCTCAGACGATTCGGTTGAGCGGGTTTGGAGGATCTCGGATTTTTTGCTCTGCATCAAACTGCTGACTTCGGGCCTCGATAGAGGACCTCGAAGGAAGGAAAAAGCCCACCGCGTCTGAAAAATTGTCGGAGCGTTGTCGTTGACGTTGTTCATCAAAAATACACGCTTGCCCAACGCCGAGAGATTTTTATCCATCGCATTGCGATCGAAGGAAGCACCTTGTTGCAGCGATGCACCTTCGAGACCATCGAGGACTCGATCTTTATCCCTTTGGGTTTGCAAGCGTCCGAGGAACCAGGTCCCCATATTCGAGAGCCCTTTGTAGTCGAGGTCTACCGGATTTTGGGTCGCTAGGACGATCCCCAACCCAAAGGCGCGTGCTTGCTTGAGCAATGTCATCATAGGGCCTTTGCTCGGTGGCTTGGCCGCAGGCGGGAAGTACCCGTAGATTTCATCCATGTAGAAAATAGCGCGAAGTGCACTCGTGCCGTTTTGGCTGCGCATCCACGAGACGAGTTCATTGAGCAGGATCGTCACGAAGAACATTCTCTCGCTATCGTTCAGGTGGGCGATCGAGATGATCGATATCTTGGGCGCACCGCTCGGTGTGTAGAGCAGTGTCTCGATGTCCAAGGCTTGGCCTTGCATCCAGCCTGCAAAGGCCGGCGAGGCCATCAGATTGTTCAGCGACATGGCGAGCTTGGCTCGCTCATTGACAGGGAAAAACGAATCGACATCCATCACTCCTACCTTTTTGATCGGTGGGGTTTGGATGAATCGGATCAAATTTTCCATCGATAGGTCTTGGCCCTTGGACCAAGCATCCTTGAGGATATTCGATAGGAGAATGTGCTCGCGGCTCGTCAACGGATCGGCATTGATGCTCAAAAGCGAGAGCAATCCGGATACAGCGCTGGAGATTTGATCCCGGAAAGCTTCCTCATCTTCACGGACTTCTTTCGACGGGGCATCGAGGCTACTGAGCACTGTCAGCGGAACACCGACGTTGCTGCCAGGGGTGTAGATCACTTTTTCGATCTGCTGAAGGGACTTCAAGTACTCGAGGTTCATCTCCCAATCGTTGAGTCCGTTGGTCCAGGCTTCTGCCGTGCCTTTGGCTGTCTTGGTCAGCAGTTCCTCATCGGAAAGGTCTTTGTCCTCGTCGCTGCGTTTGGCCATCACTTCGGATTTATCGAGCCAGCGTCGAAAGTCCTCGGGCTTAAGTTCAGGGAAGGTCAGGAGCAGGTTGCCTAGGTCCCCTTTGGGGTCGATGCAGATGATAGGAATTCCATCGAGGGCTGCCTCTTCGAGCAGGCTCACGCAGAGTCCCGTTTTTCCGCTGCCGGTCATCCCGACGCACAACGCGTGGGTCGTCAGATGCTTCGACTCGTAATGGACTTGGGAATCGGTTCTCTTTCGTTCGGCAAGATCGAAACGGCGACCAAGATAGAAAGAGCCGGGAAGATTCATCACGACGGACATAAGTACACTCCGAGTGGGTGCCAATGGCGAATACCGATTGGGAATAACGCTATTTAGTCTAGCGAGAACGGCGAAAATCGTCGACGGTAGCTTGCCACCAGTCGTACATATCGAACAAGGACTCGCGAAGATTCTCCTGATGCTTTTGGCGTGAAGCGGCCCAGTGAGGCGAATGAAGCAAGTCCGAAATCACGCTGGGCGGTCCGCCGTCTTTGGCAGCAACATTTGCAAGCAGGCATTCGATCACATGCGATTCGACATGCGCATCGACCCTGGTCTCCCATAGGGTTTGAAACATCCATGGCAATCGATGGGCCGTGACACATAACGCCACGCGCCTTGGCTTTGCCCGTGCGATAATCAGGAATTGGGCCCATCGGGGAATCTGCTCGTAACCGTCGATCAAGCACCATTGGTCGTGATGGATTTGCCAGAGGATCGATCTGAGTGCGGCAAGCTTGTTCGACGTGGAATGCAAGACAATAAGCCCTGAGTCACTCTGGCAGTTGCTTTGGCGATTGCCTCGGAGCTCTTGGTATAACTGATGCAAGAGAGTCGATTTGCCAGACCCGTGAGGACCGACGATCGAGAGCCTCAAGGCCGTTTGGGCTTTTTTGCCTCGGGTGGCCCTCTTGCCTCGTGGGGCTCGAATCCGGTCGGCCAATTGGGAGATCGACTCGGTGCCTCGGAAGCAAAACGGAATGCTACCGGGCTGCAAAAAACGGGAGCAGAACGGATTGCTCGTTGTTGAATCGATCATATCTCGCGGGTGACTGTGCCCAGGTAGAAGGGCTGTTGGGCCATGAGCTCAGTGCCATCGTTCAGAAAGAATCGAGCTCGAACGCACCAGGAGATCTTCAGCAATTGACCTTCGTACGACAGGGGAGAGACCGGCAGCGGACAGGATATCTTTTGAGCGATACTCCAGTCGATTGCCGCCAAGGAGTCGCCAGCGAGGCGTTGAAAGAAGTGAACTCCGAGGTCCTCGGTTCCCTTTCCTTCCGTGATCCAACAGACCGAGCATTCGACAGCAACGATCGATCCTCGATCGACGTTTGCGACACGGTATTCAAATTCCAGCGAATCGCCGGGCATGTAGGTCGGCTGCAAGCCGATCAGTCGGATCATGACGAGGCAATCGCTCGGCTCGGGTTGGGCTGCGGGTAGACTACGACGGGAAAACTTCTGGAATACGATGGCCATCGATTTGCCTCTCCACTGACAACTATTTTCCAATGGACCGCATTATGCTTGCTCTGAAAGGAATGCATAGCATCTTGAGGAACCGCAAAACGGCATTCCATGCGTAAGGGGTATCCCCAATCGATACGATCCCTACCGTGCGAAGCGATTTCCTGGCTGAAGACGGTTTGTCGCTCGGTCCGCAGGTCGGTACCGAAATGATAAGTGCTCTCCTCTTGGCATTCTAGCCGCACGGTGATTTTCTTGATGACCAATCGTCCGTACTGGACGACTTCCAGTCCATATTCCCTTCCAGGGAGCAGGGGTAGGTCTTGGATTTCCACGGTCGTCGAGCCGATTCCCAGGGTTCGAATGAAGGATCGGAAGAACAACCGTGCGGAGCGGATCGCAACGTAAATTCCCGGTACCAACAGCAGTATCAACTGCCATGGGACTTGGGAACGCAGGAAGTTCTCAGCCGCTATGACAAGAAAAACCGCGATCATCGCATTCCAAGCCATGGCGAAGACCCCTAGGGCCACGAGCGCTCCGTTTTCGGGGATTTGGCTCGGAAGCCGATAGGCCAACCGAGCCCCAGGGCTATCGGTCAATCGCTTCACATCGGGAATGGTCGGTGGTGTTAAGACCCTTTTGGTCTGCTGAGTTTCCTTCAAAGGCTGCGGAAGGATGCTCTTGAGATCTAGAACTTCCCGATGCTCGTCGCTGGTGACGACTTTGAGCACCCTGTACCAGAATCCGACGATTCCCATCACGACAAACGACAGGCAAACACCGAGGAACAGCCAAAATCCGTAGCCAATTTTCAAAGGCTGGGTGCTTTGAGACATCAGTTGCCAACTGACGAGAATGGCCGAGAGGAAGACCCCGATGAGGAAGACGGCGGCGAAAAAGAGGGCTTCACCCAACGAACCGATAAACCACCAACCGGTCATTCGCCCGCCGCGTTTCTTACCCCAAAGCCTTAGCCTGGCTCTCCATTTGGTTTTCATCGATTCATCAGTCTTCTTCGAACGGCCAGATCAGCTCGATCCGAAACTGGGGGCTACTCGGCAAGGAGCTTCTTGATGGTGTTTTCGATTTCTTCGGCGTTTTGGCTACCCGATCCGACTTTCACGAGCCGCACGATCCCTTGTTTATCGACCAGGACCGCGTGAGGGATGCCAGTCACCGCGTACTGGGATTGCATCTGGCTGTCTTGGGGGGTGATCATGGTCCTGTGGTTGAGTCCATATTTGGCGATGAACTTTTCGAGCATCTTCATTTCGTCTTCGAGCGAAACCGATTCGGGCTGTTCTTTTCGAACATGAATTTCTTTTTCATCGTCCCAGGCATAGTTGTACTGTCGCGTTACTCCGAGGATGGTCAGTCCCTGCTTCCCGTACTCTTGATCCAAGTGCTTCAGGTGGGGAAACGTGGCGATACAAGGGCCGCACCATACGGCCCAGAAATCGATCAAAACGACCTTGCCCCGAAGGTCGGAAAGATCGCTGAAAGGCTCCCCGTTGACCCATTCCATGGGGTCGATTTTCGGCGCTGGGTTTCCGACCATGGCCAGAAGTCTCTTGGAACTCTCGATGGTTCTCTCGATGTTTTTCACATTTCTAGAGAAGTTCTCGACGATCTGTGTGACCGACTTGTCCTCCGACTCAATGCTGTTGAAAACCGCTTTAGCTTGGTCGAGGACTTTGGCGGCCGCATCGGGTGCATTTCGGGCATTTTTGCCGACGTAGGTTGTGACTAAGGCCGAGTAGGAAGAGACGATTGCCGGCGTTGCGGTTTGCTTGAGTGCCTCTTGGGCCAGTGCATTGGCTTTCTCGAAGGTCTTTTCAGTTAGGTCGGCATCTGCAAATTGCATCTGGGTACCCCAGATACTGATCATCGATGCGACCTTGGCAGGATTGGAAGAATCCTTGGAGAAGAGTTCCTCGCATCGGGCGATGAACTCCAAGAGGGAGTTCTTATGCGTTTCGGCTTGGGACGGCGCTGCCGATTGGGTTTTGATCCGCAGGAGTTCCAGAACCGATCGATGGTCTGGGGTGAGCTCTTGGTCGGAAAGCTCTTTTTGGATCACTTGTAGACCTCGAGCAATCCATTTGGAGGATTTCTCTTGATCGAGCCGTTGGGACATCGCCGACGCAAGCATCAGGGTACCGGCGAGGTTTTGGTTTGTGATTTGGCCTGCCTCGGCCGCTTCGATCGCCGCGTTGCAAGCTTTATCGAATTGAACGATCGCTTCGTCTTGCCTGGCCGCTTGCATCAATAACGACGCGACTTGGGTTCGGCCCGTGATGCGGTTGAAGATTGGAGCATCCACCGATCGGTCGAGCAATTCGATCGCTTGGTCGTATTGCTTTTCACCGATCGCTTTTTGCAAGTCTGCAGAGAAGTTCTGTTTCGAATCCTGTGCAAAGGACGGTTGGGCCAAGCACGGTTGGGCCATGGCAAAGAGGAGCAAGCATATGAGTAATCGCGTATTGATCGACATCGACACACCTAAAGGATGTTAGTATCTAGTACTCTTGAACAGTGGATCGGGCACCTCGGTTCATTGCTTCGATCCACTCGATCGATAACCATTTTTTTGCTTCCCGTTACCTTCGGCAAACAGGGGACGAATCGTCTAAAGACCTTCGGGCAACTGGCGTTGATCCTCGGGGGTCAATCGGATGATTTGCCGGGGTGGGTCGCATAGGCTATCGAGATGGATCGATAACTTCCAGTTTACCCCGTTTTCGTCCTTAAGCCCCTCGCGGCTTTCGAATTCGGCGTCCTCCAAAAAGTACATCGTTGCGATGCGAAGGAACTGCTCGACATCCGCTGGCGAATAGGCCTCTGTGAAGAAGACCGCTTCGAAATCGGGTACTTGAACTTGCGAGTTTCCGACAGTGTCCATCATGGTCCATTGATCATCGAACCGGAACAATCGGACATTGCTCCAAAGTTCCAATGCGGGAACCTCGTTCTCGAAATACAATTCGTCGGCTTCATCAAACGAAGCTTCGTCTCGCAAGACCTCACCCTGGGGATTGAAGTAGCAAATCGCCTGCGGCAGCTTGAGCAATGCCAAGACCACCGAGTGCATTTCCATCAATTCTTCGGGGGCGAAGTAATCGTCAGGGATCCAGTCATCATCCTCGAACTCCTCATCGCGATCGAGCGAGAAAGTCGTCCTCACACGCAGGAAGGCTTTCGCTTCCTTGACCGCTTCGCGGCCCTCGGGCCAGACCCAAGAATGCTCGATGGCTCGCTCTAGGGCTCCCGGACAGGTTTCGATTCCAAAGCAGCCCTCGACCCAGGCTTTGTGCAAGGCGGTCTCGGGCTTGTCGAAGTCCATTTCATCGGGCCACGGACGATCGACGATATCGACGACGAATTGACCAAAATACTCCGGTCGATACTCCAAAAACAGGGCCGGGCCGCAATGCTCCCAGGTATCGATCCCTTCTTTTCTAGCCCGATTGATGGTGAACTCGCCAAAAACCGTCCGCATCTCCTCGATCGTCGGAGCCGATCGAAGCAGCACCACCATCGTCTCGACGAAAACCCGACCTTCTTGAATGTCCTGATCTTCCACGGCAAACCGTCCTCTTCATGACCTGTCTGTAGAACGCCTGAGCAATTGCCACCAATAGCTTCTTGCAAATCACGCGACGTGCAGATCTTACCAAAAAGAGCCCAGCGAGAGATCGAATTTGATGAATCCGACTTGATTCCATTCTCGTTTTTTGAGAAACCCCAGGGTCCCTCAATCGGGCTGCGATCCGATGGACCAGAAATCCAACGCGGAAACCCAACTCAGGAGAGTTCCGGATGACCGAATTGACCCCCGAGCCAATGACCCCCGAGCCAATAGGGCACGAGCCAACAATCCAAGAGCCGATGGCTCAATCCGAGCGCATGCTCCTGGAGGCCGTCGCCGCCTTGGAACAGGCAGACGCAAACCTTAGGGATCCGGGAATCGAACCCTATCGACTTGCCGACTGGTCGGAATGCCTTGACGCCCAAAAAACCAACGAAAACTCGATCCTGCCTTGCCCCTTGCCGCCCGATTTGCTAGCCAACACTCAAGCCTCCGATGCACACCGATCTGCCGACACGGACCTCGCAGGTTCCAGCTCGCTACGAACCGATGCGGCCGATGCTAAAACCGAGGAACTTCGTATCGAACTCGGGCGAACTCAGCTTACGTTCCGATCTCTTTACGAACTCCCAGAAGACGCTTTGCTCGTTCTCGACGCCCATGCAGAGCAATTGTTCGATCTTTACGCGGGCGATTGCCGATTGGCCAAAGGTGAAATACTATGCTTGGACGGACAGATATGTTTCCGCGTCGTCGAACTGCTCTGCCCGGCCAGCGCGACACCATGACTCTCAAGCGACCACAAGCATCCTATCGCAAGACCGGCCTGGGGACATTTTTCAACCAAATCGCCGTGATGGCTGTCTTTTCCATCGGGCTCGGACTGAGTACCCCGGAGATTGGGTTTTCTCAAGCCCAATCGCCGGCCCGGGTTTTTGAGACTCGCCCCTCGGACTCTTTGGCTCTTGCCCCTGGGGTTGCCAAGTTACCCCTTCCAAAGCCCTCGACGGCACCGAAGGGGATCGAATCGACACAGGGAGCCCGATCGCCGGAGGTGCAACGCAGTTCGACGCAAGGAGTTTTTGGGACTCTCTGTTCGCTCGGTATCGTGGTGTGTCTTTTCTTTGGATTGGTATTCCTGCTGCGCCGTATCTTGCCCGAATCGTCCAAGAAAAAACTCCCCTCGGAGGTCCTCGAGGTCATCGGTACGGCCCAATGGAGTCCCAAGCAGCAATGGGTCCTGATGCGATTTGGACGCAAGCTATTGCTCGTCAGTCAGCAGTCTGGCGAGACCCGCGTGGTCGCCGAGGAGACCGATCCGTTGGAGATCGATCGGATGATCGCATTATGCGAAAAGCCGCATCGCAACGATGCGGCTTTCTCTTCGTTTTCTCTTCCAGCAATTTGGAATCACCAGCGATCGGCTACTGATTGAATGCTGCGGCGTCGACCACAGCGCCATCCCCTCGGGCCGAGATGAGCATCAGAATCCGCAGGTCGATCGAGCGGCTTAGGAATTGAACCGAAGCATCCCCGAGTCCACCGTGGGCCCCCCCGGAATGGAACGAATAGATTTCCCCTTGGTTGGTGCAATTCAAGCTGCATCGGTTTGGGGCGGCGGCCGCTGTAACGGAAGTGATGTTGGCGAACTGAGGAGGATTAGCCCCCGTGTTGAACCAAGAACCATCGACGGCGATATCGTTGCCCTGGTGGGCCCAAGGACCGTTCATGTAGGGATTCGTCCCACCCGCGTACTCTTCGATCCTGGCGTTGTTGCTCCAACGTGCCGGTCTCGCAGCGGCCTCAGAAATCGTCAGCGTATTGCTCAACCCATCGGTGATCGCTGCGAGCTTGGTAAACTCGTTGGTCGCCATCCCCCCACGGACTCCAAAATCACTTGGGTAAGGCGGATTGTTTTGGGTCAGAATGTTCCAAACACTTCCAGATCCGTTCCAGTTCCCACGATTGACGGCCATGTAGTCGGTAACCGCTGGACGCCAATCTCCGGTCGACCCGGCGAACCTTGTCCGATCGCCCGAACCGAGTCGTGCCGTATCGAGAAATTTTTCACCCGGGGATGAAGGGCACAAGTACGTGGCGATCGGCGAGGAAGCTGCGGCACGGTTCTGAGGGTGCCACCAATCGAGTTTGACGCTGTATCCACCAGGGGCACCTGCCGTCTGGGCGTTGATGACGTTGGTCGCTTCCATGAATGGGAGGATGATCGTCAAAAAACACTGGTTGGCGTAATGACCATTTTGGGTCCCGTCGAAACCCTCTTTGCGGAATTCGATCAGTTGGGTTTGAACGACGCTGCTGGCGGTCCCTGTCCCACTGAGGTTGATGCTCGAAGGGGGCAGCTTCTTTCTGGCCGATTCGAAGTTGGCGATGGCCAAACAAACCTGTCGCATGTTGTTGCTACAACTCATCCGTCGGGCCGCTTCGCGCGCGGCCTGAACGGCCGGCAGCAACAGGCCGACCAAGACGCCGATGATGGCGATGACCACGAGCAACTCCACGAGCGTAAATCCACGGCGTCCTTGACGCATGCTGTGCAATAACATAACGGTCCCTCTTCGGAATCAAGAAAATATAAATTCGGATGACCTAACCCCAGGCTCGGCTTGGATGATCAAAGGCCCGTCTTGGTGCCTTCAAGTCCTGGAAGAGACCTAGTTTTCATCGAATCTTCATCGTTTGAACAGGGGTTAAACGATGGTTTCCCTAAAGCCGCACTCTGACCATCGCTGGCCGGATGAGGCGGTATGAATCGAAAGAACTCAGATCGATGCGATCTTGCATCAAGGACACCGGCGATCTGAGGACACTGGAAATAGTTGGGATTTTTCCGGATTCTTGTGTCTCTGGCACGCGTTTTGACTGCTATTCCTGTTGAAATCGGAGTGGATTGCTCCGAGAATAATCAGGATCGATCGACGATCCAGGACCAGCGCGGAAAACCAACTGCGAAATAAAACCGCAGAGTATAAAATCGCAGAGTGAGGTGAGAATGCTCAAACGACTTCGCCAACGCACCCAAGACCCAATCCCCGAATCTGCGGAGGAACTCGGCTTGAGATCGATGCCAGACGATGCTCTGTCGCTCAACGAGTTCGATCCTGCTGACCAAGACGATTTTGGCGATTCCGAGGACGATGAAGATCTCGAAGTCGAAGATCTCGAGGAGGCGGGCTCCTGGTTTGATGGCGATTCGAAGGCGTTCCTAGCGAGTGTGGCGGTTCACGTTCTGGTTGTTGTCGGGCTTGCCTCAATCACGATCGCCACCCAACCCCAACTCCTGTCGGTCTTGATCAATTCCGAACCGCTCAGCGAGGAACTCGCCCCGTTGGATGTCGTGACCGATATCGCTTATTCCGACACTCCGTCGGATGAATTTGGGGCCGATTCGATCGGTTCGGTCGACATGGCGCTCTCGAGCGCTCCGATCGTCGCGGACGTCTCGGCCGTAGAAGCCGTCGATCTCGATGTGACGATCCCCGACGGCGATGTGAATGTAACCTTCACGGTCGAGAAAGCCGTAGGGTTGACCGAATCCCCCACTTCGGTCCGTGGGATGACCGGTGTTGGAACCACCGGAACCGACGGGGCTGTCGACCGGGTGACTTATGAAATCCTTCAATCGCTCGAAGAGCGTCCAACCTTGGTCGTCTGGGTTTTCGACAGCAGCATTTCGATGGTCAAGCGTCGGCAGGAGATCAGCGATCGGTTCGATCGGATCTACGAGCAACTTGGGATCGTCCAAGCCGAAAAGGAAAAGCGGGCCGAAAAGGAAAAGCGGGAGGGTGCAGCCGAAGTCCCACCGCTCTTGACCTCGATCCTTTCCTTTGGAAGCCAGGTCGAGATCCTGACCAAGCAGCCGACGGCAGAATTGTCGGAAATCCGTGAAGCCATTGGAAAAATCGGCAACGAGGGGGGCGACGAGATGGTCTTTCAAGCCATCAAAACCGCCGTCGACAAGTTCAAATCCTACCGTGTGGCCAAGGGGAACAACCCCGCTCGAAACGTGATGCTTTTGGTCGTCACCGACGAGCGAGGCGATGATCTTGGACTGGCCGAAGAGACCATCAAAGCCTGCCGTTTCCAGACCATCCCCTGCTACGTGCTCGGGGTCCCGGCCCCGTTTGGGCGAGACAAAACCTTCATCAAATTCGTTGAATTCGATCCTGCCTACGCGCAGGTCGAAGATTGGGCCGAGGTCGACCAGGGGCCGGAAACCCTCTACCCAGAGCGAGTCAAACTCGGATACCAGGACAGCTACATGGAAGAGCCCGTTTTGGATTCGGGCTTTGGTCCCTATGCGTTATCCAAGCTCTGTTACGAGACCGGCGGCATTTACTTTTCGATCCATCCGAATCGCAAACTCAACGCCAAGGTTGATCGCAAGGACACCGTGGCCTTTGCCTCGCAGATGTCGTATTTCTTCGACCCCGAAATTATGGACCGATATCGCCCCGACTACTTGTCCGAAGCCGAGTACATGGCCCGCGTCAAGAAAAGTCCGCTTCGATATGCACTCCTAAACGCTGCCCAATTGTCGCGTGTGGGCACACTCTCGAAGCCAAAGATGGTCTTCATCAAACGCGATGAGGCCACGTTCACCAAGGAGCTGACCGACGCCCAACTCGAATCGGCTCGTCTCTACCCGGAATTGGCAGAAATGAGTTCGATCCTTGCCGAAGGAGAAAAGTCCCGAGGCAAAGAGAACTCCCCTCGTTGGCTCGCAAGCTTCGAACTTTCCTACGGCACTGCGTTGGCCGCTAAAATTCGAACCGAGTCCTACAACGCAATGCTCGCCAAGGCCAAGCGAGGTATGGTCTTTACCAAACCCGAGAGCAACACATGGAACCTTCAGCCCAGCGACAAAGTCACCGTCGATAGCAAACTGGAGAAAGAGGCCAAGCTGGCCAAAGATCTCCTTCAGAGCGTCGTCGAAAAACATACAGGAACCCCTTGGGGAATCCTCGCAGGCCGAGAGCTCGACAACCCCATCAGTTGGGAATGGGTCGAGTCGACGACCGATCTGAATCCGCCAGCTCGCAACAACAATCGCAATCCGCCTCCTCCTCCACCGACGCCCCCGATGCCCGAGGATGACAAGGCAAAAATGCTCAAGCCTCCCGCTCCAAAACGCCCCATCAAAAAGGTTTGATCGATCCAGATGGAAGTTCTACAAAAACAAGTCCTCCGGGCACTGCGTCGTTTGTTCTTCCACTCCTGGCTCTATTGGCTCAATTGGGCCCTTCTGGCCTGTTTTTCCATTTGCTTCGTAGGACTGCTGATCCCAAAGATTTGGCACATCGAATGGAGCCCCGAAGTGGGCCCTGAACGATGGACCTGGGGCTGGTCGATCGGCTCGCTTGTTGCTGCTCTGGTCGTTGCGACCTGGATTGCATGGATCCGTAAGCCCTCGAGACTCCAAGCCGCAGTGGAGATCGATCAGCGATACCACTTGCGAGAACGATGCTCGAGCGCCCTTGCGATCGCCGACGCGGAACGGCAATCGCCAGCAGGCCAAGCGTTGATTCAGGACGCGCAAAAGCAAGTCGACCGCATCGACCTGCGCGATCACTTTCCCGTTCGTCCTGCACCACAATGGGCTTGGATTCTCCTACCTCTTGCAGCCTGCATCGCCTTGCTTTGGGTTCCCGATGCCCAGCCGAGTGCGATCCAAGTCTTGGCCAATTCCGCAGCTAAACAAGCCACCAACGTCAAAAACGCAACCGAACCGATCCTCAAGTCGGTTCAGAAGAAGCTACAAGAAGCCGAAGACAAAGGAGACCTCGAAGCGATTGACGAGTACAAGCGGGTCGAGGAACAGCTCAAAAAACTTCAAAACAAGCCAGACCTCGGAGCCAAAGAAGCGATCGCCGACCTGAACGAGATCAAGAAGGAAATGGCTCAGAAAAAGGAGTCTCTCGGAGATTCCAAGCAGATGAAAGAAGCGTTCTCGAACCTAAAGGACCTCGATCAAGGACCCGCCGAGAATTTGGCCAATGCCCTCCAAGAGGGAGATTTCGAAGAGGCCAAGAACGAAATGGATAAGCTGGCCCAAGCCCTTCAATCCGGCAAGCTAGAGCCCGAGCAGACCGATCGACTCCAAAAGCAATTCGAGCAGATGAAAGACTCCCTCGAAAATGCCCGCCAAAAACGCGAAGGGCTCATCCAAGAAGCCAAAAACGAACTCAACACTGCCCAGAGCAAAGGCGACGTAGAAAAGACCGCCTCTCTTCGGAAGAAACTCGAAAAGCTCCAAGAGGGCGAGCGCATGAACCGAGCGATGGAGAAGCTTCAAGATCAACTGGAAAAAGCCCAAAAGTCTATGAAGTCCGGCGATAAAAACGCAAGCCAAGAGGCCATACAGGACATTCAAAAGCAACTCGAAGAACTCTCCGAGGATCAGCAAGCCGCCAAAGAGCTCGAGAAAATGATCGAGGAAATCGAAGATGCCAAGCAGTCGAGCAAGTGCGAGGAGTGCGACGGCCAAGGATGCAAAGAATGCCAAAACCCAGGGGGCAAAGAGGGAAACAAGTCGAACAAATCCTCGAATAAATCCTCAAATAAGTCTTCCAAACAAGGCCAACAAGCCGGCAATCAATCTGGAAAACAAGCGGGCCAAAAGGGAAATCAGAAGCAAGACGGTCAAGGGGAATCCGCCAATCAAGAGGGGGATAGTCAAGAGGGTGACGGTCAAGAAGGTGACGGTCAAGAAGGTGACGGTCAAGAAGGCGACGGTCAAGAAGGCGATGGTCAAGAAGGCGATGGCGAAATGTCTGAAAACCAAGACTCCAGCCAGGGGGGTAAAGACCCAGCCGACAAACGGCAATCGAGAGCCACCGGAAAAAACCAAGCTAAAGGAAAAGGAAAAGGGGAAAACCAGGACGAGCAACCGGGCCAGGGTGAGGGCGAAGGGAGAGGAGCAGGCGATCGAGACGAGAAGCAAGCGGGGTTCAAAGAGTACGACGCTCAAGTTCGCGACAAGATGCGAAAGGGGGAGATGTTGCCCGGCCAAAAAGTCGGCGGCAAGAATCGCAAAGGTTTAACGCGTGAAGAGGTTCGAGAAGCGGTCAAATCCGCCAAGCCCGATGCTCCCGATGCGATCGAAAACATCGAATTGCCCAAGGCCCAGCGAGATCAACTCCGAGAGTACTTCGATTCGCTTCGCGGCGGCAAGTAGAACAGCTTAGAGCATTTACTTTTGCAAGAGGTTCGCAAGAAGCTTGGCCGCACCCTCGAGCGATTCGGTCGCTATGGTATGAGGGCCATAAAACTCTGAGTATTCGATGGGCAGGGCCAGGTCGCGGAGAAATCCTAGGAGCGATCGACCTGTCGAGACAGGGAGGATCATGTCCTGACGCCCATGGCTTTGGAAGACCTGGAAACTCCTAGGACGCGTCTCAAAGGCTTGCTTCCAGCTCGACTCGCAGATCAGTGCACCGGACCAAACGATTAACGCTACCGGTGAGATCCGTTTGGAGCGGATTGCCGTATCGACCGAGAGCATTGCTCCTTGGGAGAATCCACCGAGGACCAAAGGGGTAGCGGACCACTGTTTATCGCTCAGGCACGCTTCGATGCAATCCTCCAGAGCACCTCGCGCTTCGTCGATTCCCGGTGGAATTTCGTTCCTAAGTGCATCGAGATTATCGACGGCTGAAAGTTCGGCGAGTTTGGCCATATTGATCAGCCACCAAGCCCTCGCGCCGGGCATTCCGTGGGAGTCTTCCAAATCCATCGGAGCCGCAGGAATCAGAAAAGCGGGATACGATTCGCCTTCGGGAAGCAAAGGGACGATTTCTTCAACCAACGAAACAAGATCGGTTCCCGGAGCTCCAAATCCGTGGCAAAGTACGACAAAAGCCGCAGGAGTCTTACTCCTCGGAGCTAAAAGAATCGAATCGAGCTTACCCCAGACTTTACGTTCCAGGTACCAGCTTTCCGGGTTGAACTTCATACAAACCACGACCCTTTGAGTGCGTATCGAGCAGTTCGACCTTCGAGCTGAACGCTATTTGAGTTCTTTGAGGGCCGACCAAGCGAGGAAGCCGAGAATTGCCGAGGCGATGATAAATGCGATATCCATCAACAAGCTCGGGTACGAGAAGATTCCCCCCGAGCCCGTGAAGGATAATGCAAGATCGGCGAGGAACAGCAGAAGCACAAGACCTGAGACGACAAGTCCGAGTAAACATAGGAGTCTGGGCATCAATAACCTCGTCGCTCAGCTAGGAGGCCCGCACGCATCGGGTTCGAAAAATGCATCATTATCTACGGGTTCGGACTACAGCGTGGAGAAGAGCCATGAATCGGACACTGGGAATCGGACACGGGTAATCGGATAATGGGAATCGGATACTGGGAACGTACACCGGGAACCTGACAACCCTAAGACCGCTCTTCCCGAGTCGGCAGGCTAGTATAGTTGAAGTTTTGCGACTGTCAGCAATCCCCACCAGCTACATCGATTTTTCTCAAAAAACATTCCCAAGAGGGGATGATTCGGGGGAAACTTTGATAAAACCGGAACTTATGGATCCTTGGAATCAACTCAGAGAAGAAATGCCCATTGTGGAAAAATGGGCTTATTTTGACCACGCGGCCGTCGGTCCCTTGCCCCGAAAGACCGCGCGGGCGATTGGCGATTATGCGATGGAGGCATCCATCGATGGGGATTTCCACTGGCCGGCTTGGTCGGCCAAGGCTTCGCAGTTGAGGAACCAAGCGGCCTGTTTGCTCGGTGCGGAGTCGGACGAAATCGCCTTGGTCCCGAACACCACCTTGGGAATCCAAACGATTGCCTTGGCTTTCCCCTGGCAAGTGGGCGATAGCGTGGTCCTACCGAGCAATGAATTTCCGAGCAACCAACTCCCTTGGCTGGCCCTGAGGAATCGCGGGGTTGAGGTCCGAAGGATTGCCCCTGGGCCCGATGGATCGATCGATCTAGCGCAACTGGCATCTGCCATCGATGGAACGACGAGATTGGTAAGTCTCAGTTGGGTTGGGTATGCCACGGGGCATCGGGTCGATCTTCAGGAGGTTTGTGACATTGCCCATCGCCGGGGAGCTCAGGTTTTCGTCGATGCGATTCAGGGCATGGGGGTCTTTCCGCTCGATGTGCGTCGGGTTCCAATCGATTATGCGGCTGCCGATGGGCACAAATGGATGATGGGACCAGAGGGTGCGGGCTTGCTGTTCATTCGACGCTCGCGGCTCGATCAGCTTACGAATGTTCTTTCGGGTTGGAACTCGCTCGATGCGAGCCATGAATTTGTCGCGGAGGGCAAGCGGTTTAAGAATTCTGCGGCTCGCTACGAGGGTGGCTCTGCGAACCATGCGGGACTGCTGGGTCTAGCCTCTAGCCTCGAACTTCTGTTGCACTATGGGTGTCATGACCCAAACAGCGGCTTTGCAGCAAGGGTCTTGGAAACGACTCAATTGGCTCGGGAAGAGCTCCTTTCTCTGGGAGCTCAGATGGCTTGGCCAGTCCCGCCGAATCCAACGCGGCTCGATGGGCATGCTAGCGGTATTGTCTCGTTTCACCTTCCGGGAAAGGAACCTCAAGAGGTCCGCCGGCAGTTGATACGTTCAGGCATCATTTTGAGCGTAAGGCACGGAGCGTTGCGCATCGCCGTTCATGCGTACAATGACTCCAGCGATATCGACCGACTAACTCAAGCTATTAGGGAATTGCAGTGAACCGAAAGACCGTCGTTGGGCTCGGAGAAGTCCTTTGGGATGTGTACGAGGACCGAGCTCTTTTTGGGGGAGCGCCTGCGAATTTCGCTTGCCATGCAGCAAGTCTTGGCGCCGACGCACGGATCGCTAGTGCCGTTGGAGACGATGTGTTGGGAAACCAAGCGCTCTTATGGATGCAGGAGCACAAGCTTTCGCGCCGCTGGGTTTCGGTCGATCCGGAGCATCCTACCGGTAGCGTCCGCGTGGAGCTCGACGCGCTGGGTTCGCCCCAGTACCGCTTCGCACCCGAGGTGGCTTGGGATTTCCTGGAACTTCAAAATCACTGGATCGAGCTCGCGGGCCAGTGCGATGCGGTCTGCTACGGCACGTTAGCCCAGCGATCGGAAAAGAGTTCAAGAACCATTCTAGGTTTTTTGGAGCATACCCAACGCGAGACGCTTCGAGTCTTCGATGTCAATCTTAGGCAAGATTTTTACTCGTCAGAAATCCTATCGGCCTCCATCCAAGGGGCCAACATCGTCAAGCTCAACCACGAAGAGCTTCCGGTCGTCGCTGGGCTCTTGGGAGTGCGTTGCGATGACGAGCGCTCGATGTGCGAAACGCTCATCGAGCGGCACTCGCTGCGTTGCCTCGCCTTGACCCGCGGCTCGGAGGGCTCAGCGGTATTTCTCGATGGACGATGGGACGAGCAACCCGCCTTGAGAGTCACCGCGATCGACACGGTGGGAGCCGGCGATTCCTTTACCGCTGCGTTGATCATGGGGATCTTGAATCAGAGACCTTTGTCTCAAATCCATGCTCAGGCCGCACGCATTGCCGCCTATGTCTGCACCCAACGTGGGGCGGTCGTGCCGCTACCTGCGAGCTTAACGTCGATGTAAATCCTTAGGACCTATACAGACCTTGGCTCGCACTTAAAATGATTTGAAGAGCTCTACCACATTTCTGACCGCAAAGCATCCATGGGAATTCAATACAAATATGACGTGATCGTCGTCGGTGCCGGGCATGCCGGGACCGAGGCTGCTGCTGCGGCCGCTCGGCTTGGTGCACGCGTAGCACTCCTTACAGGGAACCTCGATACGGTCGGACAGATGAGTTGCAACCCGGCCATCGGCGGGGTTGCCAAGGGTCAAATCGTCCGAGAGATCGATGCCCTCGGTGGATTGATGGGCCAGACGATCGATCGCACAGGAATCCAGTTCCGCTTGCTCAACAGCCGAAAAGGGGCAGCGATGCACTCGCCGCGTGCCCAGGCAGACAAGAAAGCTTATCAATTCGATATCAAGCGGCAAATCGAAGAGACCCCGAACATCGACTTGCGCCAGGAGCTCGTCGAGGATCTGATCACCGAAACGCTCGCATCGGGGACACAGGTCCGGGGGGTTCGGGTCCGTGGTGACGCGCTTTACCTTGCCGACGCAATCGTCCTGACGACAGGCACATTCCTTCAGGCCATCATGCACACCGGCGAGGCCAAAACGGCTGGCGGTCGGGCCGGTGAGGGGACCACGTCGGGGATCAGCCAAGCGTTCGAAAGATTGAATTTTCGCGTCGAGCGATTCAAAACCGGAACGCCTGCGCGGCTCAACGGTCGGACGATCGACTACAGCAAGACCGAAATGCAACCCGGAGACGACCGTCCGCAGGCCTTCTCGTTCATGACCGATGCGCTTCGGGAACCGCAGCTTCCTTGTTGGATCACCTACACCAACCAAAGCGTCCACGAGTTGATTCGAGCGAACCTTCACCGAGCACCTATGTACACCGGGCAGATCCGATCTTCGGGGCCAAGGTACTGTCCCTCGATTGAGGACAAGGTCGTTCGCTTTGCCGACAAGGATCGGCACCAGTTGTTTTTGGAGCCCGAAGGCCGCGCGACTCAGGAAATCTATGTCAACGGTATCTCGACATCGCTACCAAGGGACGTTCAAGACCAGATGTTCCGGTTGATCCCAGGACTTGAAAAAGCCCAAATCATGCGGTACGGGTATGCCGTCGAATACGACTTCTGTCCCCCCGACCAGCTTTATCCTTGGTTGGAGACCAAGCTTGTAGCCGGGCTGTATTTTGCAGGGCAACTCAACGGAACGACCGGCTATGAAGAGGCCGGAGCGCAGGGTTTAGTCGCCGGCGCCAACGCTGCGCTGCGACTCCAAGGCAAATCCGAAATGGTCCTCAATCGGGATCAAGCCTACATAGGGGTGTTGGTCGACGATCTGGTGACCTGCGGCGTCGACGAGCCTTACCGCATGTTCACCAGCCGGGCTGAATATCGCATGATGCTCCGTCAAGACAACGCAGATCGACGGCTGACGGCCTTGGGATATAAGCTCGGATTGGTCGATCAAGCCAGGTACAGTCGCTTGACCAACAAGCTCGAACAGATCGAAACGGCCCAACGCGCCGTGGCCGCTTTACGGATCGGGGATGTCACGGGGGACAAGTACCTCAAGCGCAACGAGATCACCTGGGCGAGTCTCTTGGAGCGATTCCCGGAATCCCTTGCTCGATTCCCAGAGGAGATCGGCTTGCAAGTCGAATACGACATCAAGTACGAGGGTTACGTGGCTCGCCAGCAGGTGCAAGTCGAGCGGCAAGAACGCATGATGGATAAGAAAATACCCAGCGATTTCGACTACTTGGCCATCGTCAGCCTGCGAAACGAAGCCAAGCAAAAGTTCTCTCGAATCCGGCCATTGAATTTGGACCAAGCATCGCGGATCAGCGGAATCACCCCAGCGGATATCTCGCTGGTACTAGCCTACCTGGAGAACCCCAAACTCAGGAACCCGAAAACCCTAGCAGCCGCACCTAGCGACGGGGAGCCCGAGTGACTAGCCCGAGGCTTGGACC
>Ga0208085_1000157_pt1 | contig 26152 bp, 26 predicted proteins | sample LakMenEpi21Jun10_FD_150721 | JGI IMG/M metagenome (GOLD analysis project Ga0208085, IMG submission 150721) | Freshwater microbial communities from Lake Mendota, WI - 21JUN2010 deep hole epilimnion (SPAdes) | ecosystem: Environmental > Aquatic > Freshwater > Lentic | place: Lake Mendota, Madison...
GTGTATAATAAGTGTTATTTGCACTTAGATTTGGTAAAGTATAACTATCACAAGCTGTTTGATCAGCAATTACATCAACGCTAATCGAATTAATAGTAATCGTAAATGATTCTTCATCACTACACACTCCATTTGCCGTATAAACATATAAAGTTGTAGATTCTATAACCTCTGTTCCTGATGGCACTTCTAATCCTAAACCACCTGATTCAGTATAATAATTTCCAGCAGTAAGAACAGGTAAAATATAACTGTTACAAGCAACAACATCTTCAATTGGTAAAACATCATCAAATGGAAGAATTGTCACCTGAGTAGTATAACTTGTCACACATTCTTCAGATCCAAAAGGTTCAAAAGAAATATCTATAGTTCCTTCAACAGAAGTATCTATTGCTGATGGCGTCCAAAGTCCGTTAATTCCATTTAAGGAAGTTGGCGAAAGTGCTGGAGCTGTTCCTCCCAAACAAATATTAGGAAATGGATCAAACTCAGGTACAATTTCGTCGGTAGTAATTACATTAAAACTTCCTTCACTAGTACAATCGCCGTTTGTTCCATTAATTACTAGATAAACATAAATAGTTTGATCTGTAGTTATGATGTCACCAGCATTTAATTGAGTTCCTTGTCCGCCTGGCTCTGTAAAATAATTACCAACCAATAAAGTAGGTAATTCATATCCTTCCGTTACACAAACTGTAACATCATCTTGTACCGGTAATTCAGTACCCACAACATTCAATAATATTGTATCTGTTGTAATAGTTTGTTCACCTCCACAAGCAGTATAGATAGCTTGAGCTGTCATACTTGTTGTTTCAGACACACAAACATTAATATCTAAATCATTACTGTAAAATACTCCGTCTTTTAACCAAGAGAAAGTTACATTTGATGGTCCTGCCGGAGTAAATCTCCATGCCTCATTAGAAGCAGACCAAGTACCTGTATTTCTATCTGGTGGGAAATGTGCTTGAGTACCTGCTTGATTTTGAATACCAATAACAGCTCTACCACCATTCCAAGTTAAACAAGGGACACGGTTTTGAACATAAACCTCAACGGCGTTAGACGTTTCATATAATACAATTTGACTTGTTTGTAACGGCACACTGTTTTGACAACTAAATTGTGCCACTTCAGAGAAGTTAACTACTAACACACGACAAGGAGCCGTACCTAAAACTTGGTAGTTAATGCTTGGTTGAGCCGGAGGTGTCGTTACACTCGGGTCAATATCCTGATATGGACCATAAATAGCTGCTTTAATTGGGAAGGCTGCATTCGGAATAGTTGTCGTAAATGGCCATGCACAATATCCATTTGGAATTTGAGCTCCACCAGGTACTTCACCTTGTATATCAAATGAAATTACCCCATTAGATCCTACTAATGCTTTGGTATAATTTTGACCAAAGAAACAGAAATTAAAAGGTAAGTCAATTACATTAGACCATCTGTCATCAATATCAACTGAGGTTGGAATACCTCCTGTAAATGGGAATGGTGGCGTAAATGGTATTCCTGTAACATTATAAGTTGTAGTATCCCCCGTTTCAAAGAAGGTTGCTGATAAATCTACACAACTTTCTCCCGGACATAAGTTAAGAACACCAGGTGTTGATGTTTGTAAATCAATATCCACTCCGGCACAACCTGGTAAACTAGCTAAAATAAAGAAAGTTTGTGGTCCTGCCCAAGCACTTAAATCTGTTGAAGAACAAATTGCACGAACATAAAACTCATAAAATCCTGCACTTAAACCTGTGGCGACATAAGGGTTATTTGATGTAATAACTCCCGCAACAGTTGGAATACCTGAACCAACCGGTTGAACCACTACTTCAAAAAGAGTAGCAGGAGCAATGTTAGTCCATGATATTGTTGCTGTATTGGTGTCTGCACCTATTACTATTAAGTTAATTGGTGCCGGACATGTTGGCAATGTTGTCGCTGTTGCCGGTCCTGCCCAAAAACTCGATGGGTTTGGTCCTGTACACAAAGCTCTTACATAAAAATCATACGCTGTACTTGGATCTAAACCAGTTACGACAAATGGATTTGAAGTTGCAAATATTCCCGGAGTAGCTGCCGTTGGTGTAGGAGAACCTGCCGGTAAAGCAATTACTTCAAAGTTAGTTCCTCCATTTGGATTCCAACCAACACTTACTTGATTGATTCCAATATTAGAAGTTACAATCGCTAATGGTTCAATACATGCAGGATTAAGACAATCTACAAAACCATTATATAATATAGTTCCTACCAAAGGAGCTGAATTCACTGTCATATTATATAAAGACTGAGCAAAAGGGTTGATGACTTCAACACGAACTTCTGTTGGGAAAGTTCCACCTACACTCCAAAATAAATCAAAAGGAACACCATTACATAATGGAACCTGAACATCTATCGGTCCGGCACCTGCATTAAAAGTTGCTCCAATAGTGGCAACCGGTATACCGTTTTGTCTTATTATCATTCTAGCTCCATTCCATCCATCACCAAAACTGTCTCTCATTCTAAAGGTATAAAGACATTGGTCAACAACCGCACAAATAGTAGTGTTAAAAGTAGTTACCGGAGTCCAACTACTAGGTGATGCTGTACAAATTGCTCGAACATATACATCATAAAGAGTAGCAGCAGTTAATCCCAGCATGGTGAAAGGATTACTAGAAGTAACCGTTCCTGTACTTGTTGCAGTTGGTGCAGGAGAACCTGCTGGTAATACAATTACTTCAAAATCTGTAATTCCTGGAATTGGATTCCAAGATACATTAGCAGAAGTATCCCCAATCGCACTAATAGCAACTCCAGATGGTGGTAAACATTCCGGAATACCACATTGTACTAAGTTATCAGTATATAAAACGGTTCCTACTAATGGAGCAGAAGCCACGTTCATATTAAATACTTGTTGAGCTGAATCATTGATGATAGCTACACGTACTTCATTTGCAAAAGTACCACCCACACTCCAGAATAAATCAAAAGGAAGGTTATTACACAATGGCACCACTACATCAATCGGACCTGCCCCGGCATTGAATGTTGCTCCAATTGTAGCTACGACAATATTGTTTTGTCTGATTTGCATTCTGGCTCCATTCCATCCGTCTCCAAAACTATCTGTCATTCTGAAAGTATAGTTACATTGTTCAGAAATCTGACAAAGGGTCGTATTGAAAGGAGTTACCACGGACCAGTTACTAGGAATAGGAGTAGAACATATTGCTCTTACATAAACATCATATAATGTAGCTGCCGTCAAATTAATTAAAGGAAAAGGAATAGTAGATGTTACAGTTCCCGTACTTGCTGCTGTAGGAGCTGGTGAACCACTCGGTAATACAATTACTTCATATTGTGTAACTCCCGGAATTGGTGTCCAACTCACACTAGCACTTGTATCGCCAATGTTGTTTACTACAATTCCGGTTGGTGGCAAACAAGCCGGATTATTACAATCAACTGTTCCGGCATATAAAACAGAGTTTACTAAGCCGGCAGAAGCCACGGTCATAGCAAACAATGATTGATTGAAAGCCGGTGAGTTGAAAATTTCAACACGAACTTCCGCTGGAAAAGTTCCACCTACGCTCCAGAATAAATCAAAAGGAATTGCATTACATAATGAAACCTGAACATCAACCGGACCGGCACCTGCGGTGAACGTTTCTCCAATAGTTGCTATCACGATTCCATTTTGTCTTATTTGCATTCTGGCACCGTTCCATCCGTCACCAAAACTGTCTCTCATTCTAAATGTATAGATACATTGTTGTGCAGGGTCACAAATAGTTGTGTTGAACAAGAATGGTCCTGCCCATGCACTAAATGTTCCGTCACCACAATCTCTTCTAACCCAATATTGATATTGAGTTGCCGCTTGAATAGGCGTTCCGTCTAATAAGTTTGTTACGTTAACATTTTGGAAAGCATTCGTTTGGATACCGGCTCCCGTAGGAATCACTCCTCCCAAAACCTGAACTGCATATTCCCAAGATGTTGCTCCGTTTGCATCCCAATTCAAAATTGCACTGGTTTGACCACCTACCGCACCTAAATTGGTTGGAGGTGCACAGTTTACAACTTGAATGGATAAAGTATATGGAATCGTGTTAGGATTACCATTAGTAGAAATTACAATATAATAAGTTTGCCCATCGACAACCGGTAAATCAATAACCAGAGGAGCACCGGCAGTACTGACAGTACCTGCGATGCAACTTACTCCAACATTTGTACAACTGTTGTAAACAAACATACCCGAGTTGTTCCCTGTTGGTGTCATTGTTAAATTAATTACACCTGTAGCTGTTGCGGTATAACTATAATAAACGTTATTTCCGTTTAAAAAATTTCCTGTTGTTCCACAACCGGATGCTCCCGGACTTCCATCTACATCATCTTGATAATTTGAAGTGTTGTCAGTGGTTGAATAAGGTAAAGAAGGCACTTGTATCGCCGAATTACAAGCTGTTCCCGGCGTTGTAGTGATAAAGTTCACCGGTCCAACCCATTCACTAAAACTAAATTCACATTTTGCCCTAACATACACTTGGTATTGTGTAGTAGGTGATAATCCTTCTGCTAAGTAAGGACTTGGTCCTACTAAAGTACCTGCAACCGGAGTACCAGGAGCCGGAACAACTGAAACTTCGAATTGAGTAGCACCACCAGGATTATCCCAATTTACAATTGCACTAGTTTGTGTAATCCCGGTAACAGTAATGTTTTCAGGATTAACACATTGTTCTACTAAACGTACATCATCAACAATCCAGCGGTCACCGGTTAGTCCGGCACCAGGTTGGTTCATCACGATAACAAAAGCAAGGTAAACATTTTGGCTAGCGAAACCGGCTAAATTTACTTGTTTCTCCTCACAAATATTAAATATTGCATTAAGTTCTGCTTCTGTCCATGACTGGATAGTGATAAAACTTGCCGTATTTGTTTGTGAAGTTGTGGATAAGCGTAATTCATACGTTGTATCGTTTGGCCCACTAATGGTTGATCTCGTTTGAAAGAACAACTGTCCGTTTGCCGGTACGGTCACCTGAGGGGTAACTAACCAGTTCTGAGACGTGTTGCCCGCTCCAATGTTTTGACGAGCATTCATAAAGGCTGCTGTTGTACCTTCACAAACCGTTGGCGGAGTAGTAACCGCAGTGGTTGTGGTCCATGTGTTGGTACCTAAACCATTGTTAAATACTGCCCATGTTGCCGGAATACCGCCTTCAAAGTTCTCATTGAACTGCGAATATCCCACTCCCGTCAGTAAAAACAATAGTATAACTAATGTAATTCTTTTCATAAAATGAAAGTTTAGGTTGTTTTGATTAATTTTTTGTAGGTTTAGAACGTCAAATTTAACAAAATTTAAGAATTGGATAACTTTTTTTTATATTTTAACTAAATTCATCCTTTATATTATTTGTTTTAATGGTTAAAATTCGATTTAAACCGGCTTGAATTGCCTAATTTTGCGAGACATTTATAGGATATGTTAGAAAAAGAAAAAATAAATTTTGAGAAAACAATTGTTGTAGGAATTGTTACGAAAGAGCAAGATGAAACTAAATTAAACGAGTATTTAGATGAATTAGAGTTCCTTACTTTTACCGCCGGTGGTGAAGTAGTAAAGCGTTTTTGGCAAAAATTAGAAAAACCTCATCCGAAAACATTTTTAGGAACCGGTAAAATTGAAGAAATTCATCGATACATTGTTGAAAATGAAATTTCATCCGTCATTTTTGATGATGAATTGTCGCCTGCACAACAAAAAAATATCACTAAAATCTTAGATTGTAAAGTTTTAGACAGAACTAACTTGATTCTTGACATTTTTGCTCAACGGGCAGAGACTTCTTATGCAAGAACACAAGTGGAACTTGCTCAATGTCAATATTTGTTGCCTCGGTTATCAGGAATGTGGACACACTTAGAGCGTCAACGAGGTGGAATTGGGATGAGAGGACCAGGAGAGACAGAAATTGAAACCGACCGCCGAATTGTTCGTGACCGAATAGCCTTGTTGAAAGAAAAAATCAAAACCATTGACAAACAAATGTCGGTACAACGCGGAAATCGCGGAGCTATGGTTCGTGTCGCCTTAGTAGGTTATACCAACGTGGGAAAATCAACTTTGATGAATGTAATCGGGAAAAGCGATGTTTTTGTAGAAAATAAATTATTTGCTACACTAGACACTACGGTTCGAAAAGTGGTGATTCGAAACTTGCCTTTTTTATTATCGGATACGGTTGGTTTTATTCGAAAATTACCCACTCAATTGGTCGAATCATTTAAAAGTACCTTGGATGAAGTTCGTGAAGCCGATTTGTTACTTCACGTGGTTGATATTTCGCATCCGGATTTTGAGGATCATATTGCCTCTGTAAATCAAATTTTGCAGGATATTAAAAGTGCTGAAAAACCTATCATCATGGTTTTCAATAAAATAGACGCATACAAGCCCGTTCATATAGCAGATGACGACTTAGTCACGGTAAGAACATCAAAACATTATTCATTAGAAGAATGGAAAAAAACCTGGATGAGTAATGTAGGTAAAAATAATGCTTTGTTTATTTCTGCTACTAACAAAGAAAATTTTGAAGAATTCAAGAAAATTATATATGAAGCGGTTCGAGAAATTCACATCACTCGTTTCCCCTATAATAAATTCTTGTATCCGGATTACAAAGATGCCGTTGAAGATTAAAATCTAGATAAAAAGAAAATGGCTCTCCAATTTTGAGAGCCATTTTTTTATTTTTTACTAGAACCCGTATTTAACAGCCAATCCAAAAACCTGACGTACTTGAAATCCTCTGAAGGCATTATCGTCATAAATTGTTTGGAAAGAGAAATTGGTAGTTAACCATTTATTGATGGTCATCACAATATTTAACTGATAGTCTAAATCGACATTTTGTGGATCTTCTAAGTAATTTGAATACAGACTTAAAATATTTTCAGCGGATACGTTTTCAAATAAATTGAATTTATAATAACCCGACGCATAAAAACCTAATTCATATCGAAAGTTTTTATTAGCATCTACTCCAAAGTAGGTTCCATCAACGTAACCCGGAACAGATGTATAACTATCATCTACAAAAGTCATTTTTGAGGTTAAAGGTGCCAAATTGAATTTGAAATCATCTCTTTTCTTCCAAAGTAAACCCGGTCCAAAAGTCAAATATCCCGGCGACATAAAATTGGTAAATTCTTCTCTGATTTCTTTGCCGTTTATATCATTCGAATAATTATATCCTTGAGTAAACTGTGTTCTGAAATTTACAAAAAACGAATAATACCATAAGCCCCAAGCTTTTTTACCTGCTAAGGAATTTAATTCTAATCGGTCATCTGTTTTCTTTTCAAACTCTGCATTTTGAGTTTGCAACAATCCATACGAAGCAATGATTTTATTATCCCACGACCAATCTTCACTTTTATAATTAAAATCGTAATTAAGTCCTAAATTACCCGAAAAGTTGTTTTCACCACCAGCCAACCAATTACTAAAACTCGATTGGTTGAATAAAAAGATGATTTCTCCTTTTTTGGTCCATCCATTTACACGAGTGGTATCCTCGATAGCTTGGGTCACTTTTTCAATCTCTTTTACAACTTCTTGTGCATTAATTGAAAGAACCGATAAAAATGCAAAACCTAAAATAATATTCTTCATTTTGTTTAAAGTTAAAAATAATTTTACAAAGTTAAAAATTGATTTGAAAAATGCAAGTTTTTATAAACTTCTTACTACGTTGTGTTTGATTTTTTTTTTGATTTAAATAACGGTACTGCAGAACAAGCTTCGCCAAACATAATACTTTTAGCAAACGGCTGTAGGAATTGAATCGCTGCAATATATGCCGATTCGGGAACCGGTTTCTTGGAACAACCTTTTAAAATGACAGGTTTATCTGAGTAGATTGAATAATCAATTTGGCTGAGAATTTCTTGATACAAATAAGTGTCTATTTTCGATTTCTTCCCCAAATAGATCTTTTTGGCAAATGGTTGCAAATGAACTGTGACTAAAATAGTTGCCCACGCTGGCAAAATAGCTTCGGTAGAGCAATGAATCGCCACAAAATGATTTTGATACTGCGACCAATCATGGTTTTTCAATGTTTCGCGGAAGTCTTTTTCTTTTAGCAAAATCCCTTCTTCCAACCATTGTGCTATATCAATTTCAGTTCTAATTCCGGAAGGATAATACTCTTCCAAATCGAAAACTTTGAGTACGGAATTGGCTACTTTGTTGATAATTTCGTCCATGTTTTATTGTTTCAGGTTTCAGGTTTCAAGTTTCAGATAAAACCTGAAACTTGAAACTTGAAACTTTTTCTATAACATCCCCAATTCTAATTTTGCTTCTTCACTCATTAAATCTTTTGTCCAAGGTGGATCAAATGTAATTTCTACTTCGCATGATTTTACAGCATCCAATGATTTTACTTTTTCTTGTACTTCCTGAGGTAATGTTTCCGCAACAGGACAATTTGGTGAAGTTAACGTCATCAATACTTTTACATCGTTGTCTTCGTTAATCATTACGTCGTAGATTAATCCTAACTCATAAATATCAACAGGTATTTCAGGGTCGTAAATCCCTTTTAATACTTTAACTACGTCTTCTCCTAAGTTTATATCGTCGTTATATTCTTCCATTTTTTTGTGTTATTAATAACTAAGTTATTTTGTTTTGCCACTAAGGCCCAAAGTAAAAAGGTTTTAGTTTTTTTAATTCTTTGCTTGCAATGCTAAAGCATATAATTTAATTTGTTTAACCATCATAGACAACCCATTGGCTCTATTTGGTGATAAAAATTGTTGTAATTGAATTTCATTAATAAAATCTGTATTACCCTCTAAGATATCTACTGTTGATTGATTAGAAAATACACGTATCAAAATGGATATTACTCCTTTACTTATATAACCATCACTATCAGCAGTAAATAAAATTTTATCATCCTTTTTTTCAGCATGCAACCAAACTTTCGATTGACAACCTCTTATTAAATTTTCTTCTGTTTTATATTTTTCATCAATTAATGGAAGAGACTTTCCCAAATCAATTACATATTGAAAACGTTCATCCCAATCGTCGAACATTGAAAATTCTTCAACAATTTCATTTTGTATTTCTTTGATGGTCATACTTATTCCTTAATCGTTAAAAAAATTAATTTACTGATAAAGTTCTCAATTTGACTTGGTGGATAACCGTGGTCAAAACCATCTGTGGTATAGGTTTTCCCATCTAATATTATTGTAATATTTGCATGAGCCGCACCATCGTATAATCGTTTTTCAGTAGGAGCTTTCAAATTCTTCATTTCTTCCAGATTAATCTCTTTGAATGCATCCACTAATTCATTCCATTCCTTTTTTGAAAGCGAAACTTCAACCGGCTTTTCATTTCTGTTGTTTATGACAAAAAGGTTTTTGTCTTCAATTTTTATATTTTTATAAAAACCTCTTGACGTTGCTTCATATTCAACAACCGCTTTGTCTATATCTCCATTTTCATTAGCACAGCTTTTGGCTAAAAAAACGGTTAGAAAAATAGTAAAAATTGTTTTCATTTTTATTTTATTTAAAGATTAACTCAACATGATTTGAGCTTTTTTTAACGCTTCCACTAATGCGTCGATTTCTTCTTTTGTATTATAAAAAGCAAACGAAGCTCTTAATGTTCCCGGAATTTTATAAAAATCCATAATCGGTTGTGCACAATGGTGTCCGGTTCTAACTGCTATTCCTAATTTGTCAATTATCGTTCCAATGTCATAAGGATGAATATCCCCAACATTAAACGAAATTACGGAAGTTTTTTTAGAAGACGTGCCGTAAATTTTTAACCTATCGATTTCTAACAATTTTTTGGTCCCGTATTCTAACAATTCATGTTCGTAAGCTGCAATAGTATCAAAACCAATTTCATTGAGATAATCAATCGCGGTTCCAAGAACAATTCCTCCTGCAATATTGGGTGTTCCGGCTTCAAATTTATGTGGTAATTCGGCATACGTTGTTTTTTCAAACGAAACAGTAGCAATCATTTCACCGCCACCTTGATCGGGTGGTAATTTGTTTAACCAAGTCTCTTTTCCATATAAAATTCCGGTTCCTGTTGGTCCGCAAATTTTATGTCCTGAAAATACATAAAAATCACAATTCAGTTCTTGAACATTGGGTTTTAAATGTGGCACTGCTTGTGCTCCATCGATTAAAACAGCTGCTCCAACTTCATGAGCCTTATCAATCATGAACTTTATTGGATTGATGGTTCCCAGTGCATTGGAAATATGATTTACCGTTACAATTTTAGTTTTATCCGAAAGTAATCGTTCGTATTCTGACAGGATTAATTCTCCTGATTCATTCATCGGAATCACGACTAATTTCGCTCCGGTTTTTTCGCAAAGCATTTGCCACGGAACGATGTTGCTGTGGTGTTCCAAAGCGGAAACCAACACTTCATCTCCTTGCTTTAAGAAAGATGCAAATCCATGTGCTACTATATTAATTCCGTTCGTAGTTCCGGAAGTAAAAAGAACTTCGTAACTAAATTTTGCATTGATGTGCTTTTGAATTTTAAAACGAGAAGCTTCATAAGCATCCGTTGCCAATTGACTCAAAGTGTGAACACCTCGATGAATATTAGCATTAATTTCTTTATAATAATTTGCCTCTGCATCAATCACCACTTGTGGTTTTTGAGAAGTAGCGGCATTATCGAAATAGACAAGTGGTTTTCCGTTGACTTTTTGAGATAGAATCGGAAAATCGGCTCTTATTTTTTGGATATCTAACATTTCTTTATTTAGAAAAATTCTAAATACAAAAGTAGTAAAAAGGATTCCTTATTTACCACCAATTCACGAATTTTTATGAATTGTGTCAAGTGAAAATCTCAAGTTTTAGTTTTCATTTGAGATAATTTTATACATTGCATTAAATAAATTTCAAATGAAAAATTTCTTGGTATCGCCATTTTACTTTTTATTATTTACATTGGCATAACAACATATCCGAAATTGGATATTGTTTCCGGTTTTTCGGCAAAAAGTGTTGCATCCGGCCATTTTATTGATGGGCGTTCGTTGGAAATCATCGAAAATGGCGACAATTATATTGATAATGTTCGACTGGCAACCAATGAAATCAACGAACAAGATATATTTGTAATTTCCTCTGCTTTTGGACTGAAAAAACGAAAAGCAATTTACAGAGAAGGCTTAGGAGTAACTTTAATTAACGATGATTTTGATGAAACAAAACCTTATTTGATTCCAAAACGAACTAAAATTGAAACTAATTTATCTTTTCCATATGGAAATCTTGAACCAAAAGACTCACTTTTGCCGGAGGTAAATTATGAAAAACTAAATCTGGCTGTTGGCGATGCATTTGATAAAAAAGGCGAAAAAATCAAACGAACAAGAGCTCTTTTAGTGATTTATAAAGACAAAATTATTGCTGAAAAATACGAAGAGGGTTTTTCTAAAAACACCAAATTCTTAGGTTGGTCGATGACCAAAAGCATCACGGCAACTTATTTTGGAATTTTACAGCATCAAGGCAAAATCGACATCAACAAACCTGCTCCGGTAAATGAATGGGCAAATGACGAACGTTCAAAAATCACCTTACACAATTTAATTCAAATGAATTCTGGTTTGGAATGGGAAGAAGATTATGGAACTATCTCCGACGTTACCAAAATGTTGTTTATAGCAGAAGATATGGCGAAAATTCAATTGGAAAAACCGGTTGCTTTTCTACCTAATACAAATTGGAATTATTCCTCCGGTACGACAAATTTGCTATCGGATATTTTACGAAGACAGTTTGCAACTCATCAAGAATATTTAGATTTTTGGTATTCGTCTTTAATTGACAAAATTGGAATGCACTCGATGTTGATTGAACCAGATATGGCAGGGAATTTTGTTGGGTCTTCCTACGGTTGGGCAACAGCTCGTGATTGGGCGAAATTTGGCTTACTTTATTTGCACCAAGGCAATTGGAATGGCGAACAGATTTTTGATAAAAGTTGGGCGAAATATGTGGCGACACCCACACCCACTTCCAATGGAGAATATGGTGGTCATTTTTGGTTAAACGCCGGTGGAAAATATCCTGATGTGCCAAAAGACATGTACTTCTGTGGCGGATTTCAGGGACAAAAAGTAATTATTATTCCCTCGCAAGATTTGGTGATTGTTCGGTTTGGTTTGACCGAAGATGAAGATTTTGATTTTAATGGGATGATGAGGGGGGTTTTGGAAAGTTTGAGGAAATAAAGAACAGAAAGTATTTCATATCTTTGTATTAGTTATTTTACTAACTAAAATTATTTTCTTTTTGTTAATATTTTTAAGTTGTGCAAACCCCAGTAAAATCAGCATTTTAAAGAATGTTCCCCTCACAAATAAGGGAAACAATAAAAGTTATTAACAATTTTTGTTTATGAAAAAAGATTTGACTATGTCTGCGGTTGACAGACAAAATATTCTGAACAACAAAATAGCAATAGAGAATATTCAAGAATACATAGGTGTTAGTGGAATGTTTTTTAAAGGTGAATATAGATTTACAAAATCACAAGTTTCTGATTTCTATGGTGTAGACATATCAACTATTGAAAGATATTTATCGAGTAATGAAGAAGAATTAAAACATAATGGTTATGAAAATTTAAAAGGGAAATCTTTAAAAGAATTCAAAGAAGAATTTGGTTGGATGCTAACAGAAGGATCAAAAGCACCACAATTAGGAGTTTTTAATTTTAGAGCTTTTTTGAATCTTGGAATGCTTTTAACAGAAAGCGAAAAAGCAAAAGCTCTAAGAAGCGTTGTTCTTGATATTGTGATAGATACTTTAAATCAAAAAGTTGGAGGCTCAACAAAATATATAAATCAACGTGATGAAGATTTTATAGTCGCAATAATGCGAGAGCCTGTTTACAGAAAAGAATTCACCAACGCACTAAATTTATATTTAGATATGGGTAATTACAAATACTCAATGTATACTGATAAAATCTATGAAGCAATTTTTCATGAAAATTCGAAAGAATACAAACAAATCTTACAACTCGAAGATAGAGAAAATCCAAGAGACACTATGTATTCTGAAGTTTTAAAACTTATCGCTTCTTTTGAGATTGGTATTGCGGATGCTATGAGAATAAAATTTGATACAGTAAAAAGAAAATTACAGCCAACTGAATTAGACAACTTAATTAATGATTTTTCTAACAATCGGTTTTGGATACCTCAATTAGAAGATGTGAGAACAAAAATGGCTTGTAGAGATTACGGTTTAAGAAATATAATTCATGAAAGATTAAAACCATATATTGGATCGCTAAATGGAGATGAATATGAGCGTTTTTTAGGGGACAAAAGCAAGGAGTTGATTGATAGAGTTATGGATGATGAACAACTACTAGAAATATTCAAGAGACTTAAAGATAGATAATAATGAACGAATATATCTATTTTGATGCTGAACATGCAGTTAGGGTTCATGACCAAATAATTATTAATTCAGGTGGTATTTTAGGAATAATAAATTATGGCCTCCTTGAAAGTTCTATTGAACATACAAAAAATGACTATACTATCCTAATTTTGAGGATAAACTTACTCATCTTTTCTTTTCAATAAATAAAAACCACTGTTTTAATTACGGTAACAAAAGAGCATCTATTGCTCTTTCTGCATATTTCTTAGAAATAAACAATTGCGGTTTTATTGTTCCAAAATTTATAGAAAAAATGGAAAACATCGCTGTCGATGTTGCGGACAATAAAATAGATAAAGAACTTTTACTAGAAATTATTTATTCTGTAATTTATGAATATGATTTTAGTGAAGAACTGAAGCTAAAAATTGTACTGGCAAAAATAAATTCATAGAAATTGTACCAATTGCTTAACAAAGTAAAAATCGCAAAGGACGCAAAGTTTGAACAACTATTTGAAATATTTAACTGATTTTCCATTAAAGTAGCCAATACCATCGTTAACTGTTAAGAAAAACAATTCATTTTTTTTATTAAATTCAAATTTTAAAACATTTACATCATAACCAATTCTGTTTTCATTTTTGGCCGACCATCCAATCCATGGTTTAAAAATAAACACTTTAGAAAAGTTATCTTTTGAATTAATTATTTTAAAAAAACCGTCGCTGCTGTAATAATACACTGAATTATCGGTCGTATTAAAGGTCAGTGGGCCAAGCAGCTCTTTAATTGAAATGGATTTAATCCAAGAATCATTTGATTCCCTTCCCATATCATCGTAACTTAAAATTGAATTTAAGTCTCTTTTAGAGTAAAAACCTTCCTCATTCATTTTTTTTATTACCCATAAAGATCCTGAAACTGAAAAGTGCATTAAACTTTGCGATAAATAAATATTATTATCAGCGTCTTCTGCTATTCCTCTTATTGGATTATAAATTGGTAATTGTGATGGAAATTTATACAAAGTGTCATTCGCAACTATTTTAATTTTAGGACTATGTTTACTATATAATCTTCTAAAATATTCCTTAGAATCAATTTTTTCTTTTGAATAATCAACATCAACCATTAAATATTCTTCTTCAAAAAACTGCTTGCTTTTTATATTAAAAAATAACACATCTTCGCCAAATTCACCATTATCGTATGTGATCCAAACCCTATCTTCATTATCCAAATAGACCAAATCTGGTTTTCTTAATTTTTTCTTTTGAGTCAGATCTTTTCGAATTGGATGAAAAATCGATTTGAAGTTTTCTGGAAAATACATCTCCCCTAAATAGTAAATTCCTTCATCAGTAATTATTAATTCATTATCCAACTTATCGAAAAACAGAAAAAAGGGCGTTCCCTTAAATTTTATTTTTTTTGAATTTTTATTATCTAAGTTTTTTATAGCGTTTTTTGTGCAAATAACAATTTCGTTTCTTTGGTTTTTTGAAATTGCAAAAATTTTAGTGTATGTTTTTGAAAGAGTGTTTGTTTCTAGGTCAATAACGGCTAAAATGTCATCTGAATTCAAAGCAAACAGATATTTATCACTAACTGTAAAATCTATATAATTTGAATTTGTTATTTTAATTTGAACAGCAGTAATACTATCATTATTTCGCTTATTTTGAGAATATAATAGAAAGTTTAAATTAAAAAACAGAAAAGTAAAAAGTGCTTTTTCTAATTTCATTATTTAAGTTATAAAATGTTTTAAACTATTAACTAAAGTATTAAATAAAAACAGAGGACGCAAAGTCAATTATCTAAACTTTGCGAAATTTGCGTAAATCTTAGCGAAATTTGCGGTTAAACCCTACAAATCAAACCCCAAATTAACCCCCAATTTCATCGCAATAATCTTTGTGATGCGTTGTTTGAGTTCAGGTATTTTGATGCTTTCGATAACTTCGTTAGAAAAAGCATACAACAATAATGCTTTGGCTTCTTTTTTCGGGATGCCTCGTTGTTGCATATAGAACATCGCACTTTCGTCCAGCTGACCAATGGTACAGCCGTGTGAACATTTGACATCATCGGCAAAAATTTCCAATTGTGGTTTGGCGTTGATGGTTGCTTTGTCGCTCAATAAAATGTTGTTGTTTTGCTGAAAAGCATCGGTTTTTTGGGCTTCTTTTTCAACGAAGATTTTTCCGTTGAAAACGCCGGTAGAGCTTCCGCCTAAAATGGTTTTATAGTTTTGATGACTTTCGCAATTAGGTGTCGCGTGATTCACTAATGTATAATGATCCACGTGTTGCTTGTTGCCAATAATCGTAATTCCTTTTAAGGTGGAATCGATTCGTTCGCCAAAATGATAGAAATTCAAGTTGTTTCGGGTGATGTTTCCACCAAAAGAAAACGTATGCACCGCAACTCTACTCTCTTGTTTTTGAGAGATATACGTATTGTCAATCAAATTAGCTGTTTGTTCATCGTTTTGAATTTTGTAATAATCGACAATCGCTCTTTTTTGAGCATAAATTTCGGTTACTGAATTGGTCAGCACCGGATTACTGTTCAAGCTTTGGTGACGTTCGATGATTTGCACGTGTGCATTTTCACCCACTATAATCAAATTTCGAGGTTGCACCATCAAGGCACTTTCTATTCCCGTAGAAAAATGAATGATTTCAATCGGTTTATCAGCCACTTTGCTTTTTGGAATGTTGATATAGGCTCCTTCTTGAGCAAAAGCGGTATTTAAAGTGGTTAAACTTTCGTCTTTGCTGGCAATTTGGTTGAAATACGTATCCAAAATCATCTTGTATTTTGGCTTGGTTAACACCGAAGAAAGTAAGCAAACGTCAATTCCTTCGTGTGTGGTTGACGACATAAACGAACTGAATTTACCGTCTACAAAAACCAACTTATAAGTGTCGACTTCATGAAGAAAATATTCTTTTACATCTTTAAATTCAATTGAATTTTCCCGTTTAGGAAAAACAGAGAAATCGTTTTTTAGTACTGAATTCAGTGAGGTATATTTCCAAGCTTCCTCTTTTTTGGTTGGGAACCCTTTGTTTTCAAAGTTTTTGATGGCAGAAGTTCGAATGTCGTGCAGCTGTGCAGTTACATCCACTTTTTCTTCAAAAGCCATGAAAGATGATATGAGTTTTTCTTTTAGTTCCATTTGTTGGTTTCTAGTTTCAGGTTTCAAGTTTCAGGTTTTAGGTTATTGAAACTTGTTGCCTTTAAAGTCTTTTTTGTTTAAATAAGTTATAAAGTTTTTTATCTTACCACTTAAATTTTCATGTTTCGTTTTCAAATCTTCAAACTTTTCTACTGAAATATATTCGTAATCATAAAGTCTATAAATTTGTGACCTTGATTCTCCGGCAGAGCCTTTGGCGATGGATAAAAACTGACGAAATTCAATATTTCCATCTCTTTCAAAACCTTCTGCAATGTTATCCATAACAGAGCCTGATGATGCTTTTATTTGTTCTTTAAATCTAAAATCTGTTTTTAAATCAGTTTCTTTAGAAATTATATAAATTTCTTTTGCTAATTTTCTGGCTTCTTGCCAAATTTCTAAATCTTCAAACTTTGTAATTGTTGCCATGGCATATATATATTTAAATGGTTTATACTAAATTGATGAAAAAAACTGAGTCTTGAAACTTGAAACCTGAAACAAATTTTAAACCAATTCACTTTTAATCCAATCATATCCTTTTTCTTCAAGCTCGTAAGCCAATTCTTTTCCGCCGGATTTCACGATTTTTCCGTCCATCAATACATGTACAAAATCAGGAATAATATAATCTAATAAACGTTGATAATGCGTGATGACTAAAACCGCATTGTCTTTGTTTTTCAATTTATTTACTCCGTTTGCCACAATTCGCAATGCATCGATATCCAAACCTGAATCGGTTTCGTCTAAGATGGCTAATTTGGGTTCCAACATCGCCATTTGAAAAATTTCATTACGTTTTTTCTCACCACCCGAGAAACCTTCGTTTAACGAACGAGACAAAAACTTGCGGTCAATTTCTAATAATTCTGATTTTTCTCGAATCAATTTCAACATTTCGTTGGCCGGCATCTCGTCTTTCCCATTGGCTTTTCGGTTTTCGTTGATGGCTGTTTTCATGAAATTTGTTACTGATACGCCCGGAATTTCTACCGGATATTGAAACGATAGAAAAATACCTTTGTGAGCTCTTTCTTCGGGAGCTAATTCAGCTAAATCCTCGCCTAATAATTCAACGGAACCTTCGGTTACTTCGTAATTTTCATTTCCGGCAATTACAGCAGAAAGTGTGCTTTTCCCGGAACCGTTCGGTCCCATGATGGCATGTACTTCGCCGGCTTTGATTTCAAGGTTGATGCCTTTTAATATTTCTTTGTCTTCAATTGAAGCGTGTAAATTTTTTATGCTTAACATTTTGTTTATATTTTAAACCATTAAGGTATTAAGATTCATTAAGTTTTGATTTTTTATACTATTCGTAATGTCCTTTTAAGGAGATTATACTCAGAATATTTATGGTGTTTTCATCTATGATTTGGTAAATAATTCTATGTTCAGGATCTATTCGCCTTGACCAATAACCTGTTAAATCATGTTTTAAAGCTTCTGGTTTTCCTATTCCTTCAAATGGATTTTGCTGAATAGCTTTAATCAATTCAGAAATTTTTTTAATGATAATTTTGTTTCCAGATTTTGACCAAAATGCTAAGTCTTTTTCAGCTTTTTTAGAATATCTTACTTCCATAAATTATCTAATTCTTCCATTGAAATTTTCACATATTTCCCTTCTCTAACTTCTTTTGCTGCCTCCAAAATTTCTTTTACAAATTCAGGATTATATGGTTTCTCTGTTTTCTCAACAATTTCAAAACCAAGTGACTTTGCCAATTGTTTCAAAAGTGGAAAATCTTTTTTCTTTACGTTTTTTAAAATTATATCCATAACTTTTAATTTTAATTATCCTACCGAACCTTCCAACGAAATCTCCAACAATTTCTGAGCTTCTACGGCAAATTCCATTGGTAATTTATTCAATACTTCTTTGCTGAAACCATTTACAATTAACGCAATCGCTTTTTCGGTTGGAATGCCGCGTTGGTTGCAATAAAAAACTTGGTCTTCTCCGATTTTTGAAGTCGTTGCTTCGTGTTCAATTTTGGCAGATGTATTTTTACTTTCGATGTATGGAAAAGTGTGTGCTCCACAATTATTTCCCATCAAAAGCGAATCACATTGCGAAAAGTTTCGGGCATTATCAGCATTGGCACTTATTCGAACCAAACCACGGTAACTATTCTGGGATTTCCCGGCAGAAATTCCTTTGGAAATAATAGTTGATTTAGTGTTTTTCCCTAAATGAATCATCTTTGTTCCGGTGTCGGCTTGTTGGTGGTTATTGGTTACAGCGATGGAATAAAATTCGCCAATCGAGTTATTTCCTTTTAAAATAACAGAAGGATATTTCCAAGTAATGGCCGAACCGGTTTCCACCTGCGTCCAAGAAATTTTTGCGTTTTTCTCGCACAAACCTCTTTTGGTCACAAAATTAAAAACACCGCCTTTTCCTTGTTTATTTCCCGGATACCAGTTTTGAACGGTGGAATATTTAATTTCAGCATCGTCCATCGCAATTAATTCTACCACAGCGGCGTGCAATTGATTTTCGTCACGACTTGGAGCAGTACAACCTTCTAAGTACGAAACATAACTGCCTTCATCGGCAATTAATAACGTTCGTTCAAACTGACCTGTTCCCGCTTGATTGATACGGAAATAAGTAGATAATTCCATTGGACATTTTACACCTTTTGGAATGTAACAAAAACTTCCATCTGAAAAAACAGCGGAATTCAAAGCGGCATAAAAGTTGTCTTTTTGTGGAACAACGGTTCCTAAATATTTTTGAACCAACTCCGGATGTTCTTTAATTGCGTCTGAAATTGAACAAAAAATAATACCTTTTTCATTCAATGTTTTTTTGAAAGTCGTTGCCACCGAAACCGAATCGACTACAATATCCATCGCAACATTGTTCATTTTTTTCTGTTCATCGATCGAAATTCCCAGCTTTTTGTACATCGCTAATAATTCCGGATCAACGTCGTCTAATGTTTTGTTTGGATCAGCTTTTTTAGGTGCAGAATAATAAGAAATCGCTTGAAAATCTGGTTTATCATACTGTACATTTGCCCATTCCGGCTCAATCATTTCCTGCCAAGCACGAAAAGCTTCCAAACGCCAATCGGTCATCCATTGCGGTTCTTCTTTTTTCATAGAAATCGCACGGACAATGTCTTCGTTTAAACCAATAGGAAACGTTTCCGAGTCTAATTCGGTATAAAATCCGTATTCGTATTCTTTGGTTTCTAATTCGACTTTTAAGTCGTCTTCGGTATATTTACTCATAATTTTATCTAAAAAATCTAAAAAATCTAAAAAATAAAAAGAAAGTGTTTATGCCTTCTTGTTTTGCTTTTCTAAGTTTTTCAAATATTTAATATAACTACCTAATTGTTTTGATATTTCTATGACATCATTTCTGTGTTCGTAGAAATTATCTTCATTAATGTATTCTAACAATTTCAAAAAGTTGAACATATTTCGGCATTCACCAGCAGAACCTTTTGAAAAATATAAAAATCTAATTAATTCTTTTTTGGTTTCTCTTTCAAAACCTTCGGCAATATTATTCGAAATTGATAATGCCGCTCTTTGTAATTGATCTTTTAAACCATAATCTTTAGCAATTTTCTCATTCGTTAATGTTAGTTTGTATACTTTAGCTCCAAACTGCAATGCTTTTTGATAAACTTCCATTTCCTCAAACGAACTGTATTTTGCCATTTTTGCTTTTTTAGGTTATTTCAATTTTTTTGCTTTTTTAGATTTATAAAGAAAACGATTCCCCACACCCACACGTTCTGTTCGCATTTGGATTATTAAATACAAATCCTTTTCCGTTTAATCCGCCCGAAAATTCTAAAATGGTTCCTGCTAAATATAAAAACGACTTTTTCTCAACGGCTATTTTTACATGATTATCTTCAAAAACTTTATCGTTTTCTCCTAGTTCTTTGTCGAATTTTAATTCATACGATAAACCTGAGCAACCACCACTTTTTACGCCCACACGAACGTAATCTTTGGTTGCATCAAAACCGTCTTCTTGCATCATCGAAACGATTTTTTTACTTGCGTCATCAGATACTTTGATCATAGCTTATTTTAATTTTGTCTAAATAATGCGCAAAGTTACTACATAAATCGTTTTTTTCAATGGATACTAACATTTTTATAACTTATGAATTGATAGTAATTGACTATAAACAAAAGAAAATCCTCAATCAAATGAATGACAGAGGATTTTAAATCTTGAGAAAACGACTATTTTATTGTTTTACTATTTTTTTTGTTGCTACTAACTTTGTGTTTTTATCTATTATTTTTAATAAATAAACACCTGAATTGAGATTTGAAATGTCTATGCTGTTTTGGTTATCAAATTGTGCTACTTTTTTCCCTATCATATCAAAAACTTCTGCGAATAAATGGGAATTTATTTCGGATTGTATATTAAAAATTCCTGATGATGGATTTGGATAAACAGTAATTTTGCTGTCAACTTTAAATTCATCAGAACTTAAAGTAATCGGACAACTTATGTTTTGAGGAATTTGATAATTATTGCTTTGAAACCCTGTTCCAAGTTGTCCTCTATTATTACTTCCGCAAACTTGTAAGTTACCGTCTGTTTTTATTACCATCGAAAAACCCGCAAGCCCATTAGTGTCATTATTATTATCAGAAAAGATGTTGGTGTAAAATGTACCCACATTAATTTGAGTAGGAACATTTGCAATTGTTAAGGAATTATTGCCTAATTGCCCTCGATGATTTCGCCCCATTGCCCATAGTGTATTATCATTTTTTAAAGCTAGGGTATGATAATCTCCAGTTACCACTTTTATCCAATTGGTTTCAGAACCCACTTGTAAAGGCAATTGTTGGCTTCCTGAGACATTACCAATTCCTAAATTTCTATAAGTATTACTACCCCAACCCCATAAAGTTCCATCTATTTTTATAGCCATTGAATAATCTGCTCCACAAGCAATCGTAATGTAATTTGTGCCTGTTGCTTGTACTGGAAAAGAAGAAGAGTTATTACCAGTTCCAACACCCAATTGTCCTGAATTATCTAAACCCCAAGCCCACAAATTCCCATTAGTTTTCAAAGCAATGGTGTGTAGTGCCCCTGATTTTACTTGTGCCCAATCGGTAGCCGAACCAACTTGTATAGGAATGTTTTTATTAACAAAAGTACCATCACCAAGTTGCCCATTTTCATTAAAACCCCATGCCCACAGTGTTCCATCAGATTTTATGGCAAACGAGGAACTTTCGCCAGCTTCAACTTGTACCCAATTGTTGTCTGTACCTATTTGTGCGGGTGATATTACCACACCTGATAGATCTCCTAAACCAAGTCGTCCAAAACTAGAATTTCCCCAAGCCCACAAGGTTCCATCAGTTTTTATGGCTAAACTATGTATTGCACCAGTAGCAATTTTTGACCAAACAGGTTGATTACTAACCTGAGTAAAAACAAATAATTGTGTTGTTGTCCCATTTCCAAGTTGCCCCGAACTATTTAAACCTGTTCCCCATAATGTATTATTATTAGCAATTCCTATGGTAAAGTCGCCTCCACCACTAAGTTGTTTCCAACAGGTTTGAGCATTTAGAATTCCCATTATAAAAAAAGAAAGTAATAGTAATTTATTTTTCATCGTATTTAAGTTTAATTTTTTAGTGTTCATTTGTTTAAAAAGTAAACATCAATTTTATTCACACTCACAGGCCATGGGCATTCCTTGAGTTTCCATCAATTGATTGATTTTTTCGTCGCGTTTTTCTTCATCATTTTTGTACTGACTTAAAATTTTGATGTGTTGCGCTTTTACTTTTTCGAGCCTATTTTTTTCGTTTGATGTGCAATTGATCAAGCAAGTATATCTATTGGTGCTTTTTGCGTCATTGTTTTCTTGCGCTTCTTTCAAACCTAGTTGGTGTTCCCGAATCGATTGATCTAAACTAGTTAACATCATATTGTAATAATTAACCATAGCGTCTTCACTGTTAGCATCTTTTACAAATGGTGCGTCTTGTAAGTCGCTGGTTTGTGAAAAGTTAGTTGCGTTGGAATTAGCATTTTTCAATAATTTCTCTGTTTGCTCAATTTGCTGTAGTTTCAATTGTTTCAGTTTTGGGTCTTCTTCGGCATTGGCTTCGGCATACATTTGTTGCATCGCAGCATTCATTTCGACGCTATTTTGCGCCATCGCTTGACCCATCATTTCGCCCATTGGTTTGTATCCTTTTCCTGAAAAATTGGCGCTTGTGTTTTCGATATAGTTCATAAAAATAGAAACGCCTTCTCCTTCTATTCCAGTAATCATATAGGTTTTTCCGGTTGGACTCGCGATAAATCCTAATCCCCAATAACCAGAAATGCTGTACGTAAATTTAGTGTCAATTAAAATTTCTTGCGGATGAGACAGCCAAATAGACATTTTTTTACCTTCAAAAACTCCAGAATATTTTACTCTTGGATATTTATTACCGCCCACTTTACCAACTTTATTTCCGGTTTTTTTAAAAGTTTTGAAAAATTGCTTGCTCAACATTCCAGTTTGAAGGTCATGCACAACCATCGATTGGCCACTTCCCATTTTCATGGCAAAATTTCCTTCCGAACTTTTGGTATATTGATAAAAATCGTTGTTGGAATTTTTAATCTGTGTCATTTCTCCTTCGACGGTTTCAGTTAGCATTTCTTTGAGGCCTTTCCAATCCATCATTGAATTGCCATTTTTGGTGTTCAGATAGAAATAGGAAACTAAATCACCTTCGGGCGAATTTACTGAAAAGCCAATTTTTTTATTGAAAGTAAACTCGCCATTCAAACCAATTTCATTATAAACCGATTGACCAGCATTTGGTGTTTTGGGCTGTGGAATTGTAACCGTAATGTCCAACAAATCATTTGGATTGGGTTCATTGCTTTTTATCTCCAATAATTCATCTGCATCCGTTAATATTGGAACAGCAGGCTTTGGTTCGTCTTTAATCAACGGAATGTTGGTCTTTGGCTTTGCTTTGGATTTTTGTTGGGCAAAACCCGAAATACTCAAACATAAAATCAATACTACTATTTTTTTCATGATTTAGTTAACTTTTAAAAATAAAATTGTTGAAGTGATTTGTCCTTTTACACCAATTGGTTTTGCTTCTAAAATGATTTCATAATTACCTTTTGGGATTTCGGAAACTGTTTCAGGCGTATTGGTTTGTAAATTAGAAAGCATCGAGATAACATCAAAAGTTTCAATTGGCATAAACATATCGCCTGGAAAAAATGGAATTGGAGCTCTTTTCATGCTTCCTAAAACTTTTCCATCTTTTTTAATTGTTGTCGTAAACACAAACTTCACCACTTGCTTTTTATCTGAATTTAAAGGAACATCTGATGTGGTGAAAACAAAGTTGATTTTGTGTTTGTTTTCTCTAAAATCAGCATACAGGTTTACTGCTTTATTGCCTTTTAAAGCAATTTCTGCTTTTGAGGTTTCATTAATTTTTAATTCTCCTTGCACCAATTGTGCGTTTGCTTGTATGCCAATAATTAGGCATAATGTTGCGATAATTTTTTTCATTTTTTTAAATTTTTACGGATTAACTACAGTTTCAAAATTTTCTTCAAACACCTTCGTTGGTCGTTTATCGTGATAGACATACGTTGATTTGATGTAACCTAAGTAGGAATTAGTTTGTCTGTAATGAGTATAACTAATTTGAAAAGTGCGTTTAGCGACATTATCTGTGCTTTCTACCGTCATTTGGTATTTGGTTCGGGCATCGCCATTAAAGGTTTGAACGGCTGTTTTGTTGAAGATATACATGGGTTTGGTTTCTTTTCCAACTTTAGTATGTATAGTTGTTTTTTTACCCCATTCTACTTCAAAAAGTGGCATGTTGGACGTTGGATTGGTATTCCAAAACTTTATTTGAGCTTGCGATTGAAAGCAAATAAGCAGTAGTAGAATTATTTTTTTCATAGTTTTTAATTTACAGGAATGATACTGTACACAATTCCCAAATTATATTTTGCTTTATTGAAGCGCATGTATCCTGGTCGTGTTGGGATATTGGCTGTGTTTTTGGCTTGATTTAACGTAACTGCTGGTACATTGGCATCTTTCAAAAAGACAATAGCTTCTTGTTTTCCAACGATTTCGTCATTTACTGGTTTGTAAACTTTGATTTCATAAACTATTTTGAAATAAGCATTGTCTTCAAGTTCTTTCATGGTTTTGTAGCCATATTTTGCTGGTTCAAACTGAAAGCGAACTTTAGTATTCATTAAGGATTTGATGTTTCCGTTGCTTACTTTCATTCCGGCATTTCTTGGCACTTCAAATACGCGACCATAATTGCCGATGTATTTAAAACCAGTTGGTTGAATTTGATCTTCGTTGCCCGTAGTTTTATTTTTTACAAACAAACGACAATAGCCAATTCCGTGAACACTTTCGGTGCCGATATCTATATTTTGATTGATGGTATGTGCTGCTAACCAATCGAATTTGAAATCGTATTTTACGGTTTGTGGCAATGCTTGTGCAAAAGAGTTTGCGATTGCGAATACTAGAATAAGTACTGATAATTGAATTGTTTTCATTTTTTTAAAATTTAAAGTTTGTTAATTATTAATTGTGCAGTTTCAATGCTTTTTTGTTTGTTTATCTTTTCTTCATCAGACATTTCGGTTGTGATTTGAAATTCTAAACCTTTATAGAATACTTTTAGTTCTTTATATTTATTGTTCCAAACAGCGTACTCGCCAACACCTTTAATTTCATCAAACGAAAGTCCTTTTGCCATTTCGCTTGCCATTCCTTTCGCCATATTGGCTTGCGAAGCATCGACTTTTCCTTGTTGTTGCATTTCGTTTGCTTTTTCACTGATCGCTTTATTGGCATTGGCAAGTTCTTCGGCAGTTGGTGTATGATAATTGAATTTGAATTCTTTCAAAGTGGTGTTTTTTACCCAAGAAAGTTGAATGAAATCAGCTGTTGGAATATCCATCATTTCGCTGTTCATTGGATTTTTGATTTGCTTGTTTCTTCCTTTTTTCCATCGATAGGAAACCGAATGTGTAGCAGGACTTTTTAATACTTGATTATAGTCTTTTTCGGCCTCTGTTGAGGTATAACCCGAAACTTCGGAAGCCATTTCTAAGGTTAACAATTGATCTAATTTTCCATTAAATTCATCGGCAGATTTGCCAACAACTTCATCAATAGCTTGGTTGGCTTGACTTTCGAGATTTTCTTTTTTATCGCCAGTACAGGTAAAAGCAAAAAGGAAAATGCTTAGTAAGGATAGGAGTGCTGTTTTCATTTGATTAAAGTTTTGTAATTTTGAAATTATAATAACCCGCACCACCAGTAAAAATAGTTGCACCATCTGCAACAAAATCTATTCTAATATTTTTATTAAATTCGATGTTGTCAAGGCGATATATTTCTTTTTTCTTTCCATAAT